>Ga0316204_10000194_pt1 | contig 249499 bp, 266 predicted proteins | sample 6monrhotite_MG_2_FD_205661 | JGI IMG/M metagenome (GOLD analysis project Ga0316204, IMG submission 205661) | Microbial mat bacterial communities from mineral coupon in-situ incubated in ocean water Damariscotta River, Maine, United States -... | ecosystem: Environmental > Aquatic > Marine >...
CAATCACTGCTTTTTATTAATGATATTATACAATTTCATGGGTATGAGACAGTTGATCTCATACGATTTGTGTTAGAATTTTTACAATTGTCTGGATTTGGGATTATTTAGTTATTTCACAGTCTCTAAGCGTTCAAATAACTACAAAGCTAGAGGTGTAATTATTGACCGTATAATGATTGATAAACGTCCTAAGTTAGATAGAAAGTCAAAGTTCACTCTTATAAAAAACATTAAATCTAAGCAAACTGATGTTTTCATACAAGCATTTATTGAAATGATTACACCAATCAAAGGTATAACTCATACAATTATAAATAACAACGGTAAAGAGTTTGCATATCATAAAGAAGTTTCTCAAACACTAGATACAAAGTTATACTTTGGAAATTTATATCACTCTTGGGAAACAAATGGTTTAATTAGACAATATTTACCAAAGAAATAAGAGTTTATAAATGTCTCAAAGGAAGAAATTACTATGATTCAAAATAGGCTAAATCATAGACCTAGAAAAATGTTTGCTTAATTTAAGCATGCATTGCACTTATTTTTTGAATTGGTGAATAAATAATAAAGGATTTAAAAATGGTGATGAAATATTTTTCAGAATATGGTGAAAAGGTAGATGGTTATGAAAACAGAGTTTTAAATGAGAGAGAAGCTAGAGCTGCTGCTGGTATACTTTTTGCATTTGGACTTTTGAGTTTAACTAATTCAATAATGTTGGGACATATTATTTTTTCAAAAGTATTTGTGGCATTTTTTACATTCGATTTTTTAATAAGGGTAATGAATCCAAGTTATTCACCTAGTTTATTGTTAGGAAGATTTTTTGTGCAAAATCAGGTGCCAGAGTATGTTGGTGCAACTCAAAAACGATTTGCTTGGGCAATAGGTTTGTTCTTAGCAGTACCAATGTTTTATACTCTTGTACTTTATCCTCAAGCAAATATTTTAAAAGTTATTATATGTGTAGCATGCTTACTTTTATTAATTACTGAATCAGCATTTTCAATCTGTGCAGGATGCGCGTTATATACATTTATAAAAAAAGAAAAAGCTACAAACTGTCCAGGAGGAGTCTGTGAGATTAGACGAAAAGATAAAATACAGACATTTAGTTTTGTACAAAAAATTATTACTTCATTGGCAACAGTTTCAATTATATTTGGATTATATCTTTTCACTATGAAGGTTGATAATAGAACAGGTTTTTCAGAACATGTCTCAAAAATGATGATGTCAGATAAAGAGTTGAAAGAGCTAGAGCATAAAGAATATTTAAAAGAGTTAGAAGAATTTGAAAATGACGATAGCTGGTAATGGTGCGGATGAAAAGACACCATCTAACCATTCTATACCCTTTTCTTAAATATAAAACCAATTAGTGTAAATTAGTCTATAATAGCGTATTTATCGTGTTATAATAGCATTAATGTATTTTAGTCTCTAATGCAAATTAAGATACTCGAATGTATGTAATATGAAATTATAGGTATACATAGGGTACACTTTTTAAAGGTGCGGTGATGGGTGATGTTAAATCAAAAAAGTTTGATGGGGTTTACTTTAGACTTTTAATAGATGGTAGTAAGACCTTTTACATCCTCTATAAAGACCCTATAGCAAAGAAGCAAGTAAGGCTTAAAATTGGTAACAGCAAAGAGGGTATGAATGAGGCTTATTGTTCAAATAAGCGAAATGAGATTGTTAGTAAACTAAGATTAGGTGAAGACCCAAATATACCTATTTTGACAAAGAAGCAACATAGAACTACACTTAACGAATTGGCAGAGCTATATTTTACTCACAAAAAATTAGAGGGTGAGACTAGAAGTAATAAAGAACGTTATGCCAAATACAATAGGCATTTCAAGGATGGTATAGGAGCTATTCCTATTCAATCCATTACTAAACAAAATGGCTTAAATTTTCAAAGTAAATTACTTGAATATGGGTATGCGAATGCAACAATCAACAATATAATAGAACTTGCATCATCTATTTTTAATCATGCAATCAAAGAAGAACTATACAAGGGTAATAACCCTTTTTATGGGCTTAAAAGTCTCAGCGTGAACAATGATAGACAAAGATATTTAAATCATATAGAGATAGAACAGCTAAAAAATGAGGTACGAGAGGATAAAGTTTTATATTTATTTGTTTTGCTTGCAATTACAACAGGTGCAAGACTTGAAAGTGTTTTATCAATGCAAAAAAAGGATATTAATTTTTCGCAGAACTCTATCAAAGTCCACGACTTAAAAAATAACGATATGTATGCAGGTTTTTTGACTGATGAAGCTAAAAGTATACTCTTAGAAGAGACTCAGAGCCTTTCAAAAGATGATTACATAGTAAGTTATGATAATGGCGAGAAGATGGAAAAGAAACGTATACAGAGGCGTTTAAGCCCGATATTGAATAGACTATTTAATCAGGAGCTAGAAGAAGACGACCGTATTAACAGAGTTGTTATTCATACATTACGCCACACATTCGCTAGTTTGTTAGCGATTGAGGGAGTATCGATATATACTATTCAAAAACTTATGAACCATAAGGACATAAAGCAAACTACAAGATACGCAAAGTTATCATCTAGTAGTGGACTTAGTGCGGTTGCTAATACTTTTAGTTAGGATATTTTTTAAGTTAGAATCTAAGAAAGAGCAAGAGTAGTAACTGCGTTTTCAAGGGAGGAGCTTGCTCTCCTACTACACGCACAATTCTTTCTAAGTGTTAAAAAGAGCAAGAGTAGTATCACGTTTTTCCGCGGAGGAGCTTGCTCTCCTATTGCACGTGCAATTCTTTTTAACATTCAAGTATAACAGTATTTGGAATAAGAAGAAATTAGAGAGTATTTTAAGAGCTACTAATTTATGTGAAATATGATATTTTTTACACGATTTCTTTCACCATTATAAAAGCCTGAATTTAGGCTCCTGTAGGTGTTTTTAAGTAGTAAATTTTCGCAAATATAGTGAAGAAACTGCGTAAAAATGAATGATAGTGAAGAAATGTAAATATTTATATTGTTCGATACTCGTATTGCTTGGGTTTTAAATGCCTATATTTAGGGCTTTAAAAGCTTTTTATTTAGTGAATATTACTTAAATCTTCATATACCCCCTCGAAAAAGACTTAATTTTATGTTTTGTTTGTACAGTTGAGAAATAGTTGCGAAAAGTCTAATATTTTTAGACACTTTTATTTTTAAATATCTTTATTGAAAGTTCTATAAAGACCTAAGTTATGGGGTTTTGATTATAATTTTGACGAAAAGATTTTATTTACTTTTAGACTAATACCCCTCATGTTTTTAAAGCTACTTATATTTTTGTTGAGATTTTATATATGTTTTGATTTATATTTTCATGAATGTTCAATAGAGTAACTAGGTGCAAAATAGCTACAACTAAGGATACCTGTATATCAGCTATGGAATAGAATTTTAAATAGACCTCACCAATGCACCACGCTATCAGGGGTTATGTTGGTTGTTATAGTATTTAAAAACGTCGGGTTTGTTGTTTGATTTCTTGTTTAAAAATGTCGGAATTGAGTAGTTTTAAAAACGTCGGGTTTTGGTTGGAGTAGATAAAAAACAGCCAAGAGGGGCGGTACTCCCTCTTTTTTTGATTAGTGCAAATATGGTTCTAAAACCATAAGGACTAAAAAGACCGTTAAAAATTTGTTCACGCTTTGCCTTTTCGGTAAGAGTTCCCACCCACCCCAGACCAAAAAAAAAGGCTATCACCCAAAAAGGGGAATAGCCTTATTTTTACTTACCTATTCCGTTACCAGCGGAAAAGTAAAGCATTATGAACAAATTTCAATGATAATTGTAACACATATTTTGTAAACGTAAGCGAAAATAGTGTTAATTAGTGCATTTAAAGCTTTTGTGCGTCTCTCATTGCTTTTAATTTATCTGTTAATGTGTCTATAAAGCTATCAGGGGCGAAAGGTAGGAGTTCTAATATTTCTTTGAATTTTTCGGGAATTTCATCTAGTTTTGAAATTGGGGTGTAGGTGGTTTCTGGTTGGCTTTTTGATGATATAAAAAAGGTCAAGAGGGGCGGTACTCCCTCTTTTTTTGATTAGTGTAAATATGGCGCAAGTGCCATAATGACTAAAAAGACCTTAATTGATGTGTTCAAAAGCTAACCTTTTGAAGAGTTCCCACCCCACCACAAACCAAAAAAAAAGGCTATAACCCAAAAGGGCTATAACCTTATTTCGCTCTTCTATCCGCTTACCAAGGCGGAAAATTAAGCATTTTGAACACATTCAGAGGTATTCTAACACACCTTTAGTAAATATAAGCGTAAATAGTGTTAAATAGCATATTTAAAGCTTTTGTGCGTCTCTCATTGCTTTTAATTTATCTGTTAATGTATCTATGAAGCTATCAGGCGCAAAAGGTAGGAGTTCTAATATCTCTTTGAACTTTTCGGGGATTTCTGATAGTTTTGAAATTGGGGTGTAGGTGGTTTCTGGTTGGTTTCTTTTTTTGATTATACTTGCATAGTATTCGGGGGTTATATCTATGCCGTTTTGTTCGGCAAGGTTATATTTTTCTTCTAAAACATTTAATAAATCATTATTAAACTCTCCTGTAGTGTCTTTTAAAAAATATTCTTTTGTTATCCAAAATTTAGAAGATTTTATTTGTAAATTTTCGGCTATATTTAATTTTAAAAGAATATTATCCTTAAAATCAGGGTGGTAAATTTTATTTTTTACTTTAAATTGTTCGTAAATTTCTACCAATACAATACCTAGTATTTCAGCCATTTTTTCATCATCATAATTATAAATACTTTGATACATTAAGACCTGTTGTAATGCTTCATCAAGCTTGATGATTTCACTTTCACCTCTTATATAAGCATCAGGAATGCCGAAATATAGGCTTATAAATTCTATATATTCTTTTGATGGTTTACTCTCTGCGCGTTCATAACTTTCAATTGTACGCGCTTTAAATCCGCTTATACTCTCTAGTCCATTACGTGACAACTTATGATTTTTTCTTATATTTAAAAGTATTTCATTTGTTAAATTTCCCATATTGTGCCTTTTTAGTCTTGACTTGCACCCAGTTAGTGCGATATAGTTTCACATATAGGGTCATAATAAATCACATATATGACATTCTATCATATCGATATAAAACTCAAATAAAAGGGCTACAGATGGCACAGGATACGCAAAAAGTCATATTAGACGACTTGAAAAGTAAATACAAAAAATTAACTCTTACGGTTGATGAAACGTCAAAAGAGTTAGGAGTTAGTAGTGCGACTATTCGTACAGGCATTGCCAACGGTATAGGCGTTCCAGCATTTAAACAAATTGGAATTGGTCTTAAACGTAAAAAATATGTTTTTCCTCTCAATGAAATTGCTAGATTTTTATCTGATACTCAAAAGATGTATTAGAGGGTATCTTTATGGACTTTGGAAAAAAGTACAGCACCGTTTTAAAGAACCTAAAGAAGAGGTATAACAAGCTTCTTTTAACTACTCCTGATTTAGCAGAAGTATTAGGCATTACACGTGCGGGGGTCTCTTTGAGGTATAAAAAGAAGTGGTTTCATTTACTCCCTGCTTTTTTAGTATTAAAATCATTTAAAGACCGTGATAGATTAGCATTTCCACTTAATGAGGTTGCTAAGTTTTTAACAGGCGAAAAGCTTAATGAAGATGAATATCCGTCTATTCTTGGCACTCATGGCGATATTTTGAGAAGTTTGCAAGAAAAATATGATAAGCACTCACTAAATAAAATGGAACTAGCTAAAGAGTTAGATATTAGTATTTCTTCTTTGTCTTTAGGTATTTCAAGGGGTGATGATATTCCAGCATATAGGCGTAGGCATTCTAAAAATGGAACTTTATTTTTTCCACTTAATGAGGTTGCTAGATATTTAGCGGATGTGCAACACACAAAGATTTATAGATGATTGTAGAAAATGCTTTGTCCTAAATGTGCTTACGACTATACAAAAGTTTCAGGGGTTATAAAAAAAGAGGATATGAATGAGCGTTTAAGGCTTTGCTTAAATCCTGAGTGTAATTACAGTTTTCCAACAGTTGAAGTTAATCGTTCTAGTAGCTATTGGAAAGAGTATGAAAAGGCACTTATAAATAATGACAATAAGGGTTAAAAAGATGGATATTATAGAAAATATATTTAATTGGAATGATGAAAGAGGATTACTCGAAAAGGGCTATAACAAAGAGTTAGAAGCATCTTTTATATCAGAAGAGTTAAGCGAGTTATTGCGTGGTGGTGATGATTTAGTAGAGGCTGTAGATGCTCACATAGATAGCATTATCTTTCAAGTTGGCGCATTGTCTAAGATACTGAAATCACCAGAGGCAGTTCATGAGTGCTTTAATGCCGTATTATTGGCAAATGAGCAAAAGGGCAAAAAGTGCGATAAAGACGGGAAAGTCATAAAGAATAAAGATGTGTTTGTAGAACCTCAGGACGTTATAAAACGAGTTTTAAGTGTTAAGGTTAGTGTAATGAGTATAGAAGGTCAAGGCTTGCACGAACAAGCCTCAATGAATAAAAATACAAGTGAAATAATATCAGACTTTAGTATTAAATCAAAGCTTCTTTTTTTGGTGGTTGGCTTTGAGCATATAGAGATTATGAAACTATTAGGCGTTAATTATATGGTGTTTAGAGATCGTGAATTGTTTGAAAGTTGCACGTTAGAAATAGATTACACACCGTATTTTATAGGCTTACTATCAGAGTTTGAACAAAGCACGGAAGATATAGGGTTTATTGATTTAGAGGTGTTAAAAGCGATTGAATTGATACCACCTGATGAGTTATCACAAAATGATTTTGAAATAGGGTTAGAGTTAGCTGAAAACTACACTTTAAAAGATTATGTTGAAGAGGTTAAGCAAGAGGGTAGATGTGAATTAGATGGGCTATATTTGCATATGAGTGCATTACTACAGCGTGCTTGTTTTGTCTCAAATGTTAAAACAATGAAAAGAAAAAAGGAAAATTGTGAGTAGAGAAAAATTAAGTGATGTGCAAGATGAGATTTACAAAATAAATAAAAAATTGAACTTTATTAGTGGGGCTTTTTTGGCGCGAAATATGAAAGATTCACCATTTAGTGAAGATGAACAATACGGTTTTTCTCTTTTGATTGATGGTGTTATAGAACATATTGAAAGTGTTGGTGAACAGGTTTCATATATTGGTGAGATAGTCTAGTAATAAAAACCTTTAAATGAAATATAAACATGGATTAAACGGGCGATAATTGTACAGCATTGAAGAGTTAGCACTAGCTTTTAATAATCAAGGCATAGACACTATTAGTCAAATTGCAAACTACAAAACCCTTTCTAATGTCATATATAAAGAGGGTTTCAAGTTTAAAAGTGGGGCTAAGAATTTGCCTATAAATCCGTATTTAAAATCAATTGAAAATCAACTAAAACGAGACCCAAAAAATAGATATAAAAAAGATGAGCATAAGCCAATTATCGAATATGTGAAGCTTGCAAAGGCTAAAGGCTTATCAAACTATATGCTAGTAGTGCGAAATATACCGCTACTACTTGATTATGCTATTGAGAATAAAAAAGGAAAAGGTCACTATTGTTTAGTTATATTTTCAGGACTCCACCAACCAACTAAACAGGTAACAAGCGAGGCGTTTAAATTTACCTCACGAATGCTAAAAAGAAAAACTCATAAACTACACGACATAGCATTTTCAAAAGATTATCAGGACAAATTAGAGGTTAATTACGGGCGTAAAACTAGCTTTAAAGAACAACTTAAAGTATATGGAAAAGACTGCATTAGCACGGGTTCTAGCCTCTATTGTAATAACATTTATAACAAAAGTATCAGCAAAGTTTTAATGTACGATAAATACAAAAAGCAAACTACTTATCATAAACAGGAGATTGAAATAATGGCTAAAGATTGGAAAAGATTAGAAATGACTGTTAAACCATCTAAAAAGATGAACTTTATAGAGTTTATAAATAGTGGTGAGTTTATAGATGCACTTGAAACATTTGATAGAATGGCGGAAGATTTAGGCGCACCACAGACGGAGAAAAGTTACTTAGAATATCAGGTAAATAGTATCATAGATAATCGTTTTATGAACAACAATGAGAGCAAGAAACAATTTAACTCAGTAGCTAGTATTGAGAGATTTAAAACGTCGGATTTCAGACGGTTTAGTTTTGCTCATTTGCTTTGCTCTTAAATTGAAAAGTGTGTAATACTTACTAAAAAGGTAAAGCAATGAGCGCACCAGCTGGAATAATTACAAGTTTAGATATTGCAGAAGAGTTGTATAAAAATGCTTTAAAAATGTCATTTGTGGAATGGTTAAAAGAGTATGGTGGCGGTCATGTTTATATTCCAATGTACAAGTCAACGCATAGGAACAAAGATATTATAGAGAGCTATAACACTGGCGTTAAGCGTAAAGAGTTGCAAAAACAATACAACCTATCAGAAAGTCGTATTAATGAGATTTTAAGTAAAGAGGTTAAACTTTAACGATATTATTGTAGAATTATTTAGAGTTAACTGCTAAAGCCTCATATAAAACATTCAGTTTTAATTAAGAAAATCTAACATAATAGCTAAAATCTGATGTATTGGTACACATAGGGTACACTTTACGTTTTTTCTGTAAGCTTAAAGTAGTGTTTGAATGCCTAAAATTGGGGGTTTTGATTAAAAATTTATTATGTAATGGTGCGGATGAAAAGACTCGAACTTTCACACCGTGAGGCACCAGATCCTAAGTCTGGCGTGTCTACCAATTTCACCACATCCGCAAATTAACAATAGAATATTACTCTTTTTTACCAAAGACAAAGCTTTAATAAAAAAACAAATGGTACGCCCTAAAGGATTCGAACCTTTGACCCTCGCCTTAGAAGGGCGATGCTCTATCCAGCTGAGCTAAGGACGCTCATGTTACCAAAAAAGTGGTGCGCCCGATAGGATTCGAACCTATAACCCACGGATTCGAAGTCCGTTACTCTATCCAGTTGAGCCACGAGCGCAAAGGCACATCTTCGTTTAGGATATCGTTTTAATTATTTTAATTTTCTCTGGGGTAGGATACGGGATTCGAACCCGCGACCCCCGGCACCACAAACCAGTGCTCTAACCAGCTGAGCTAATCCTACCATGTTTTTATTTTTTAATAATGGTCGGGGTGAGAGGACTCGAACCTCCGGCCCCCTGGTCCCAAACCAGGTACGCTAACCAAACTGCGCTACACCCCGACATTGTCACCTTAAAATTGGTGAGGCGAAATTATAGTGAAAATCATATGGTTTGTCAATACTTTTTTAGTTTTTTTCATGTACAATTTCAATTCTTAGGGGAATTATTTAATGAAAATAGCACGTTTTAGTAGAATTGGGTTCATTATGGCATCAGCAGGAAGTGCTGTTGGGCTTGGAAATATTTGGAAATTTCCATATATTACAGGAGAATATGGTGGTGGTGCTTTTGTTTTAGTTTATCTATTAACTGTTACTTTTGTAGGATTCACAGTACTTATAGCAGAGATTTTTATTGGTTCACAGGGTAAAAATGACGCCGTTAGTGCATTTGAAACATTGGCTCCATCAAATAAAACCGCATGGAAGTATGCAGGGTTCATGGCTTTTAATGGTCTTGTAATTATGACTTTTTATTCTGTAGTTATTGGTTGGATTCTCTACTATATTTTTGCTCTATTTAATGGATTACCAACAAATGTAGGTGAAGCAGAGGAGATCTTTAACAATTTAGTATCTCAAAAAGTCTCTACTCAAATATTTTGGCATACAGTGGCTACTGCTATAGTAATGTTCGTTGTTAATCGTGGTATTAAAGGAGGTATTGAAAAGGTAAATATATATTTAATGCCAGCACTTGTAATAATCTTACTCTCAATGCTAATTTATTCAATGCAACTAGATGGATTTTCGAAATCTTTAAATTTTATGTTCGCTCCTGATTTGTCAAAACTAGATTCAGAAGCTCTTATTAAAGCTGTGGGACATGCCTTTTTTACACTCTCTTTAGGAATGGGCGCGCTTTTAACATATTCTGCTTCACTGCCAAAAGATGCTAGTCTAACTAAAACTGCATTTATTGTTACACTTATGGACACAGGTATCGCAATAATTGCTGGATTAATGATATTTGCATTTTTATTTGAATTTGGTGAGCAACCAGCAAAAGGTCCTGGTCTTGTTTTTGTATCTTTACCTGTAATCTTTTCACATCTTGGATTACTTGGTAGCTTTTTTGCACTTATATTCTTTTTAGCTTTAGCTTTTGCGGGTCTGACATCTGCTGTTTCATTAGTTGAACCAGCTGTTCAATATTTTATTAGCCGTTTTAATATGAGCAGATTGGGTGCTACTTTACTTAGTGGTACAGGCTATTATATGGTGGGATTATTTGCATTACTCTCATATACTCAAAGTTATGGTGAGATGTTTTCAATTGCAGGAGAACCAATATTTGACATTTTAGAGCATGTAACAGATGCAATTTTACTTCCTATTGGTGGAATTTTGATGGTAATCTTTGTGGGTTATGTCTTACCAAAAGATATGGTTTATTCACATTTACAAAAAGAGATGGGCAAGATGTATGGAGTATGGAGAGCTAGTTTGCGTTATGTCGCTCCACTAGCTCTTATATTTATGATGTTAAATCTGTTTGGTGTAATTAAGTTTTAAAACTGTATCTGACCATCGATTGGTGAGCTTGCTGTTGCATATGGGCGTTTAGCAATTCGTCCAGCTTGGTAACTCATTCGTCCTGCAATTACACCATACTTCATAGCCTCAGCCATAAGAATAGGATTTTGAGCTTGAGCTATAGCTGTATTTGTAAGAACAGCATCTGCTCCAAGTTCCATCGCAATTGCAGCGTCACTTGCACATCCAACACCAGCATCAACTACAACAGGAACATTTATAGCATCTCTAACAAACGCCACGTTATATCTGTTTTGAATACCTAATCCACTACCAATTGGCGCAGCAAGTGGCATAACAGCAGCTGCTCCTACCTCTTCTAAACGTTTTGCAATAATAGGATCATCATTAGTGTAAGCCATAACAGTAAAACCTTCACGTGATAGTACTTCACAAGCTTTAATTGTCTCTATTACATCAGGATATAGTGTTTTTTTAGTATCACCTATAACTTCTAGTTTAATTAAATCAATTCCAGTTGCTTCACGCATTAATCTGAAAGTTGTAATCGCTTCTTCTGCTGTAGTACAACCTGCTGAATTTGGTAACATCTGCACAGATGTATCTTTAAAATAGTCTAATAGATTCTCTTCATCAGGGTTTGTAATGTTCACACGGCGTACTGCAACTGTAATCATTTCAGAACCACTAGCAAGCGTAGCATCTCGTGTTGTTTGAAAGTCTGGATATTTTCCGCTTCCAACAATTAGACGGCTATTGAATGTATAAGAGCCTATTTTTAGCTTATCGCTCATGGGTATCTCCTTTATTTTGCGAATTTATATCATATAGAACTTTAATTATAGTTTGAGGTAGTAACTTATATTCTAGTTTATGGATACGTTCAGAAAACTCTTCAAGAGAATCTTTACTCTTTATCTCAACCTCTTCTTGTGATATTACAGAACCACCATCAAGCTCTTGTTCAACCCAGTGCACAGACACACCACCCCTACGCATACCACTATTAAAACTATTTTCAAGCGCATTGGCACCTTTGAAAAGTGGTAAAAGAGATGGATGAAGGTTTATAGCATTAATAGCAGTTGTAAAAATAGGAGTTAATATTCTCATAAATCCTGCCAAAACTGTTAAGTCTGGTCTGTAGTTTTGAATAATTCTCACTAAAGATGCATCAAACTCCTCTCTACTTTTAAAGTTTGTATGCTCTATTATTTCTACTCGAATATTTGCATTTTGTGCAATTTCAACTCCTTTTGCATTAGCTTTGTTTGAAATAGCAGCAACAATATCTATTTTTTTAGTTTTGTGAAGTGTCTCAATTATGTTAGCTAAATTAGTTCCATCTCCACTAAAAAGTACAACAATGCGTCCTAAAGACATGCAACCTCTTCTATAAGGTCACTTGGTGTTAGCGCATAATTGTTTTTAGTAACTTTCTTTGCAGCACTAACATGTGCTAAAGATCCATTTATAGCAGCATCTAGTGTGGAGTAACCTTGTGCTAAAAGGGCACCAATTATGCCACTTAAAACATCTCCACTTCCACCTTTGCTTAGTTTATTAGTTCCATGGGGATTGATGTAGAATCTATTTTTATATGCAATGATTGGGTTTGCACCTTTTAGTAGCAATACAACATCTGGATAACGTTTTGAAAACTCTTCAGAGTATTTAAATCTACTATTTTGAAGTTCCTCTACATCTACATCTGCAATATTTAGATACTTTAAAAGTGAGACAAACTCTTTTGGATGAGGAGTAATGACAATGTTTTTTTTCTTAATTAATTGAGTTATTATAGGATTATAAAATAGGTCAGCATCAATTAGTAGAACCATCTTAGAACCTATTAGCATATTTTTTAAATCAATGGAATCAAAACTATTACCTAGCCCCATTCCAGCACATACAGCATTACAATTTTTAGGAAGTGTAGTGCTTTTCATAATTTCATATGGAATCTGAGGATTCTCATGTGTAATCATTGTTACAAGTCCAGCACCAAAATTCAAAGCTGCCTTTGCAGCAATAATTGAAGCTCCCTCTTTTTCACCACAAAGTAGGGCTAAATGTCCGTAGGTACCTTTATGACTACTCTTGGTTACTCTATATGGTAGTTTTAAATCATCTAAGTCAAGCAGATTCCAATTAGAGTTAGTCTCATAAATTGTACGCGATACTCCAAGATTAGCTACTAATATTTTGCCTGTTACATCTTTTGCTATATCACTGTAAAGAGATTTTTTTAAGGCGCCCATTGTTATAGTCGTATCTGCGTCAAATACTGTACTGCTGAGTGTTCCATCTTGAAGTAAGCCACTTGGAATGTCACAGGCTATTTTTTGACCATTAAGTGAGTTTAACTGTTTAATTAATTGTAGATGTCTCTTTTTTAATTCTCTATTTAAACCACTCCCAAACAGGGCATCTACGATAATATCAGCATCTTTTATTTCATCTGTTTTTGTAACATTTACAGCGTATGCACGCTCTAGCTGTAGTTTTGCCAAGTCTGACTTTGGTGGGCTGTCTATATAAAGTTTTACACTAAAATCATTTTGAAGTAATCTTGTTAGTGCTATACCATCTGCACCATTATGACCACTTCCACAAACAACTAAAACAGAGCTACCTTCGGAGAATTTGTTTGAAATAAATCTGTATAGTGCATATGCTGCGTGCTCCATCAACAGCTCTTCGCTAAGCTTGAATTGATCATAACATCTACTATCTAAAAAATTTATGTCATCAAAAAGTTTTTGCATATTGTGATTATAGTATAATGCACGTAAAATTTAAATCAAAGAGTAGATTGATGGCATTTTCAAAAGAGAATAGAAATTCAACAATCAGTGGTATTATTTTTGTAGCACTTTTTGCACTTGCAGCGACATATATTTCAGAAATTCCGTTTATTGCGAAACTTGGGATAAGCCCTTTAGTTATTGGAATCGTATTAGGAATTTTTTATGCAAACACACTTAGGAATGAGCTTCCAAAAGAGTGGAACCCAGGTATAGTTTTTTCAGCAAAAAAGATTTTGCGTTTTGCAATAGTCTTTTATGGTTTTAGGATTACATTTCAGCAGATTGCAAATGTTGGAATGGAAGGTTTTATGGTCTCACTAATAATGCTTGTTAGTACGTTTCTTATTGGAACATACACAGGTATTAAGTGGTTTAAATTAGATAGAGACACATCAATTTTAACTGCATCTGGTGCTTCAGTTTGTGGGGCAGCTGCAGTTCTAGCTACTGAACCAGTACTAAAGTCAGAAGCTCATAAACCTGCAATTGCTGTTTCTATGGTTGTTCTTTTTGGAACTATTGCAATGTTTTTATATCCAGCATTATACTCATCTGGAATGTTAGATATGACTTCACGTGAATTTGGTATCTATGTGGGTGGTACAATTCATGAAGTTGCGCAGGTTGTAGCTGTTGGTGTTGGAATTGATGGAGCTGATTCAGAAGCTGCTACGGCTGCTGTTATTGTAAAAATGACAAGAGTTATGATGATTGCACCTGGGCTTATATTGCTTGGTTTATATCTTTCATTTAAAGCTAGAAAAGAGAGTGGCAGTAGTGGAACGATAAAGCTTGTTATTCCATGGTTCGCTCTGTACTTTGTTGGGATGAGTGGTGTAAATTCTTTAGGTATTTTGCCACTTAGTATTGTTGATTGGATTAACCAAGTAGATACATTCTTACTTACAATAGCAATGACTGCACTTGGGATGGAGACTAGAATGTCGAAATTTAAAGGGCTTGGAATGGCTCCTCTTTACTCGGCATCGTTAATGTTTGCGTGGCTTGTTATTGGTGGTTATTTTGTCACGAAATGGGTTGTGTCAGTGTTCTAATATAATGGAACGCTTAATGCTATAAAAATAATAATTTAATAATGGAGCCCAATAATGTTTGGTTCGCTTTTTGGTAGTAATGATAAAAAAGATACAAAAAATGAAGTTACAAAAGAGAAGACAACGATAGAATCTTTAGCAGAAGAGATGAAAAGTTGGACGCTTACTGAAATTCGTGATTATATGTCTGGAAATAGAGAAGATATGAAGCGTTCTGCTGATGGTATGACAGCAATTGTTTATCGATTTGTAAATTTCCGCACTGAGGATAAGAACTATCCTGAAGGTAAAAAAGAGATGGAGATTACTGATTTACCACAACGTACTCAAAAAGTTATAGAGATTGTAGTTGCAATTTGTAAGGGTGCATATATTGATATGCGCACAATTGGAGAAATTACAAAGTTTGTAGAATTATATAACGATTTTTTTGCAAGGTTTGATAATAAAAACAAAACAAATTACACTAACTCAATATTAAAAGCCTATCAAATAGCAGTAGCTAAAATTGAAGAGAAAAATAAGCTTGATGTGGTAGCTAAATTATCTAAATAAATTAACGTTTTCTAAATCCTAATGCTTCACTAATATGCTCTTTTTTTATCTCTTCATTAGTCGCCAAATCAGCTATTGTTCTAGAAATTTGTTTTATCTTGCTAATTGACCTAGCTGATAACGCAAATTTTTGACTAGCTTGAATTAATAGTTTTTCACAATCTTCGCCTAGTTTACAATATTTTTCAGTATCTACTTCATTTAAACGCCCATTAGGCATATTTTGACCTCTTTTGATACGTTGCTTAAGAGCTTGCAATACATATGAATGCATTGTTTGTGAATTCTCACCAGCTTTGTCTGAGTGATTACTCTCTTGCATCTGTACATATAAATCTATACGATCATATAGTGGTTCAGACAGACGGTTTTTATATCGTGTTATCTCTAAATCAGTACATCTACAACTTTTCTTTGTGCTATAAAGATTACCACAAGGGCAGGGGTTCATAGCAGATACAAAGATAAAATCTGTCTCATAGGTTATTTTACTATTGACACGAGAGATTAGAATTTTACGGTCTTCTAGTGGCTCTCTTAATGCTTCTAAAATATTTTTAGGAAAGTGTGGAAGTTCATCGAAAAACAGTATGCCTCTGTGAGATAGTGCAATTTCTCCAATTTTTGCCTTATGCGTACCTCCACCCAAGATACTTGCTTTTGATGCGCTATGGTGTACTGAACGAAATGGTCTTAGCGCACTAAACTCACTCTCTTCGTTGTCAAAAGATCTAATTTGAGTTATATCAAGTAATTCATTATGGCTTAATGGCAAAAGAATATATTGCATTCTTTTTGCTATCATAGTTTTGCCACTACCTGGGCTTCCATCTAGTAAGAGATTATGTTCTCCTGCTGCTGCAATTAGAGCTGCTCTTTTTGCTCTATTTTGCCCTTTAACATCTTTGAAATCAAGATTATATTTAGAGTGTGTGTAGTAATTTTGTTTTTCTATAGTTACTGTTGGCAGTTCAACTGGAATACTTTTTAATGTGGGTATTTGCTCATTTGAAAATATTTCGATTGCCTCTTTTAATGTTTGTGCACCAATGAGTTCAATACCAGGGATAGAACGGCACTTCTTTAGTGCGCTCATTGGTACTAATGCTCTAAAATGTGTTAACTGTTTTGCTAAAGATAGAAGTAGTGCAAAAATTGTTGGTGTCTCTTTAATACGACCATCAAGCCCAAGCTCGCCAAAAACAAACCAATCATTAAAGTAGCTTATTCTATCATGAAGTGCAATTAGAAGAGCTATGCTTAGGTCAAAATGGCTTCCATCTTTTTTAAGACTTGATGGAGATAGGTTAACTGTTATCTTCATTGGAGCAAATTTAAAGCCCGAATCTGTCAGTGCAGCTTTAACTCTTTCGCGTGATTCTTGAATATCATTTGATGCTAAACCAACTATATTAAAAGAGGGTAAACCCTTATTTAAAGAGGCTTCAACGTCAATTTTTTTAGCATCAATGCCATCAAATGATGCGCACTTTAGGAGTTTCACGACTTTTTTTGCTTAAGAAGTTTCTTATACTCTTTTTCAAATTTTTTTCGTTTTCCATATGGAAGTTTATCTATGAAAAGTTTTCCATTAAGGTGATCAATTTCATGTTGCAGGGCAATTGAAAGCATCTCAGTAGCTTCAATTTGAAGTTTTTCACCATAACGGTCTTGATACTTTAGTGTGATATTCTCAAAGCGTTCTATATCTTCATAGAACTCAGGAACGCTAAGGCAACCCTCTTGATGTTGAGTTATACCACTTGACTCTTTTATTGAGGGGTTAATAATCTCATAAAGCTCATCTCTATTTTGTTCACCATTTTCATCTGGGATATTAATGAGTAAAATTTTTTTAGATACACCAACTTGAATGGCGGCAAGTCCAACACCATTATTCTCAAGCATAGTCTCATACATATTATCTAGTAATGTATGAAGTTCATCATCGAAATCTTCTACCTCAGTTGATTTTGTTTTTAACCTTTTATCTGGATAGGTAACAATTTGTAATAGCAAATTTACTTATCTTTTGAGCATAGAAAAAAGAAGTTTTCAGGGTCATCATTTGCATTATCCATAGCTTCTAATGCACACACAATTGTTTCCTCAACAGAGCGTTCAGGAGTAATAGTTGAGATACCAATACTAATTTTCAGTTGGATTTCTTTATTTCCCATAAAAAAGTTACTATTTGATACAAGGTCCCCAAGTCTTTCACTTGCTTTTTGTGCGCTAAATGTATCTGTATGCGTAAGCAACATCGCAAAAACACCCTCACCATAATGAGAAACAACATCGCTACGACGTGAAGTCTTAAGAAGCAGTCTTGCAATTGTTCGTGTCATCATTTTAGTAGTTTTATCATTACCAGAAGAGTGCATCTCTTTTGCTAAAGAGATAATCATAAGAGTACTTGTGTGACTAAACTTCTTAATTAAATTCGCCTCTTGTTCTAGTTTTGCTAGTAAGTAGCGTTTATTATATACACCATATTGGTTGTCAAAAATTGTATTGTTCTCAACATCTTTAACAATATCTGCTGTCTCTTGATAAGATTCTTTCATAGAATCAGTCTGCTTCTTTACAATAGTACTTAATTTTACTAAGTCACCTTGCAGTGAAGTAATTGTACCTTTGACGAGAACAGGAGAGGTGTTGCCACCAATCTCTTTTTGACGTTTTTCCAAAATTTTTGACATTAAAGCCATGTTTTTATAGAGTGTAGCAGTAACTTGAAGAACAGCTTTTATTGAGGTGAAACCTTGCTTTAGACTCTTCTCCATACGTATCTGCTTCTCATCATCAGAGCTATCTTCAAATTCTAAAACTTGAGAAATTTCTTTACGTAGTGCTTCACTCTTTTTTTCTAAATTTCTATCAAAGTATAAAGAGTAGTTATTTGGTGTAGGAGGAAGATTGTCTTCGTTTAGCGCAGAGATTACCTCTTGTGCATAAACTTCAAGATCACTAGATGCGTTATCTGCACCCAAGTCATGTGATTGTACAGCATTAGGAGTGGCTACTGGGGTAGAACCAGATGCCGATACACTTCTTCTTCTTCTTGGAGGTGCCACTACTTTTCCTTAATCTTTTTCAGGTATGTTTTTTTCTAAAATTTTATCGATTATACCATACTTTAGTGCCTCTTGGGCGCTCATAAAGTAATCTCTTTCTGTATCTTTTTCAACTTTTTTAATAGATTGACCAGTCTGTTCAGACATAATTTTGTTTAACTCTTTTTTCATACGCAAAATCTCTTCTGCTTGAATCTCAATATCTGAAGCTTGCCCTTGTGCACCACCTGATGGTTGGTGGATCATAATCCGCGCATGAGGTAATGCATAACGTTTACCTTTTGCTCCAGCACCAAGCAAAAACGCACCCATTGATGCAGCTTGACCCAAACAGATTGTGCTTACATCAGGACGAATATAATTCATTGTATCAAACATACTCATACCACTAGTTATTACACCACCTGGCGAATTTATATAAAAATATATATCTTTTTCAGGATCTTCTGCTTCTAAAAATAGAAGTTGTGCAACAATAGAAGAAGCTACAGCATCATTAACTTCGCCTGTAAGCATAATTATTCTATCTTTAAGAAGGCGTGAGTAGATGTCATATGAACGCTCCCCACGACTGCTTTTTTCAATAACGTAGGGGATATAGCTCATAATTATTTGCCTTCCATTTTAGCGTCAAGTAATTTACTTAAAACTTTATCTTCTACCATTGACATTTGAATTGCTGGTAGGTAACCAGCTTTATGGTACTGATCATACATAGCTTTTGGATCTTGACCCATTTGGTAAGCTTCGTAATAAATTGTTCTCATAACTTCTTCTTCATTAACTGTAATCTCTTCAGCTTTTGCAAGTGCATCAACAATAAATGTAGCTTTTACGCTCTCTATTGCTTCGGCGCGTTTACTTTCTCTAAGTTCATTAAGTTTATCGGCATTTTCTTTAATTTCATTAATTTCATCTTCGCTCATTGCACCTGCTTCTTTGTTAACAGCAATGTCAACTTCTTGATCAACTACAAAGTCAGGTAAATCAAAATCAAAACTTTTTACAAATGTTTTCATTAAGTTAGGTTTTAAATCTTCATTGTAAAGTTTACTAATCTCTTCTGCTTGGATTTGCTCTTTTGTTTGCTCTTTCAAAGCCTCAAGTGTCGCATTTTCCTCGTTTGGAAGAAGTTTTTTAGCAAGTTCATCATCAATTGATAGTGAACCTTTTTCTTGGATTTCATTTAAAGTTACAGCAAAACTTGCCTCTTTACCAGCTAAGTCTTTAGCTTGATACTCTTGTGGAAAAGTTACTTTTATATCTTTTTTATCTCCACTATTCATACCAATCATCTGCTCTTCAAATCCTGGAATGAATTGACCGCTTCCAATTTTTAGTGAAAAGTTTTCAGCACTTCCACCTTTGAACTCTTCGCCATCTAGTGTTCCAACAAAATCCATTAATGCCATGTCGCCATCAGCAATAGTGCGCTCTTCCTCAATTTTTACATAAGGAGTCTGTGCTTCTGCAAGTTCTTCAATTCTTTTTGTAACAGTATCATCATCAACAGATGGTTTAGTAACTGCTGGAACTATTGAAGCATAATCTCCAAGCTCTATCTCAGGACGTACAGCAACACTTACAGCTACTTCAATTCCACTCTCTTGTTTGTCGAATTTAGTAATTTGAGGCTCGCCAATAAGATTGTCTTTATCAATCTCTAGCTTTTCAAGTCCGCTATTTAACACATCTTGTAATGCTTGTGATTCAGCATCTTGATTAAGTTTGTCCCCATACTGCTTTTTAACTGCTGCTACTGGAACTTTACCTTTTCTAAAACCTGCAATATTTGCAGTTTTACTAAGCTCTTTAGCAATCTTATCCAAGTGTCTATGCACAATGTCATTTGAAATGGTAGCGCTTATAGTTGCATTTGCGCTGTTGACACGATTGGTCGTAATATCCATTAAAAGTTACCTCTTCTATCAAAAAAATTTTGATAATAATACCAAAAACTTACTTTGTATGCAATTTAAAAGAGGTATAATTGCGACAATAATATTGTAAGGTACTAAAATGAAGCCAACAAAAGAGGAATTTGAGATAGCTCTAAAGACAATGATACGCTATGTTGAAGAAGATCCAGATAGAGAAGGGCTTCAAAAAACACCATCTCGTGTCAGAAAAGCGTATGAAAAAATGTATGAGGGATATGGCAAAGATGCTATAAAAATTTTGCGTTCTGCAATGTTTGAGAGTACAAACTCTGAAATGGTATTAGTTAGAGATATTGAATTTTACTCAACTTGCGAACATCATCTATTACCAATTATTGGAAGAGTTCATTTAGCTTATATTCCAGACACTAAAGTCGTTGGATTATCAAAAATACCACGTCTAATTGAGGTCTTTGCTAGACGAATGCAGATACAAGAGCAGATGACAGAGCAGATAGCAAATGCTTTTAATGAAGCTATTGCACCTAAAGGGGTTGCAGTTATGGTACATGCAAGACATATGTGCATGGAGATGAGGGGTGTTGAAAAAGTTCACTCTACAACTTCTACATTAGCCTATAGAGGTGTTTTTACAAAAAGTAAATTCCAAGAAGAGTTTATGCAAGCATTAAATGTCTCAGTTCCATCTTTTAAGTAGCTTTTTTTATGCCACTGCAGCGTTTACGTGAAAAGATAAGAGGACACAATCTCTCTCCTGCTTTTGGAGAAATTATAAAAATTAGTCAAACTGTTATTTTGGCACGTGGTTTACGTGTTAGCATTGGTGACACTGTTAGAATGGTCTCTAGTGATAAATCATTAGAGACTATCGGTATGGTGACAGAAATTGAAAAACAATCTTTTAGTATCACGCCTTTTACATTTATAGAGGGTTTTAGGGTTGGTGATATTGTATATCTTCATGAAAGTGGGCTACAAATTCCAGTTGGTAATCAACTCTTAGGACGTGTTGTTAACCCTTTTATGGAACCAATTGATGATCTTGGTAAATTAAACTGCAACTCATATGAACCAATTATGAAAGAGCCAATAGCTGCAATGAAACGTGGCATGATTGATGAACAATTTAGTGTGGGAGTTCGCTCAATTGATGCTCTTCTTAGTTGCGGTAAGGGTCAAAAACTTGGTATATTTGCGGGTTCTGGGGTAGGAAAATCTACTCTGATGGGAATGATAGTAAGAGGCTCATCTGCACCTATAAAAGTTGTGGCACTTATTGGTGAGCGTGGGCGTGAAGTTCCTGAATTTATAGAAAAAAACTTAGGTGGGAATTTAGAAAATACTGTAATTGTAGTAGCTACGAGTGATGACTCTCCATTAATGCGAAAGTATGGTGCGTTTGCTGCTATGAGTGTTGCTGAACATTTCAAAAAAGAGGGCAGAGACGTTCTTTTTATAATGGATAGTATTACGCGTTTTGCAATGGCTCAACGAGAAATTGGTTTAGCACTTGGTGAACCACCTACTTCAAAAGGTTATCCACCGTCTAGCTTAACACTTTTACCACAACTAATGGAACGTGCTGGAAAAGAGAATAATAGTGGTTCTATTACTGCATTTTTTACAGTTTTGGTCGAAGGTGATGATATGAGTGATCCAATAGCTGATCAGAGTAGATCAATTTTAGATGGACATATTGTTCTTAGTCGAGAACTTACAGATTTTGGTGTTTATCCTCCCATTAATATTTTAAATTCTGTATCTCGTGTTATGGATGATGTTGTCTCAGCTGAACATTTAGCAGATGCAATGAAATTTAGAAGGCTCTACTCTTTGCTAAAAGAGAATGAATTGCTTCTTAGAATTGGTGCATATGAGAGTGGTACAGATTCTGAACTTGATGAAGCTATATCTAAAAAAGAGTTACTTACTGACTTTATCAGGCAGGGTTCAAAAGAGTCAATACCTTTTGAAGATGTTGTAACAAAGCTTAGGGAAGTTGTTAGTTAAATAACTTAAGCAAACTCTTACATAAGTTCGACTATTATACGACAAATCAAATAGGACAAAAATAGTCCTATATAGAAATTAGCAATCTTAATATAATTCTTAAAATGAGGAGTAAATAAATGGAAGTTTACTTAGATAATAATGCAACAACTATGGTTGATCCCAAGGTTACTGAAGCAATGATTCCATATTTTAGTGAAATCTATGGTAACCCGAACTCTTTACATAGGTTTGGGACAAAAAATCATGCTGGTATCAAAAAAGCAATTGATCAAGTATATAGTGGAATTGGTGCTGCTGATGAGGACGATGTAGTTTTTACATCATGTGCTACAGAGAGCAATAATTGGGTAATTCAAAGTGTTTGGATTGATCATATATTAAATGGTGAGAAAAACCATATTTTGACAACTGAAGTTGAGCATCCATCGGTCTTAGAAGCTTGTCATTTTCTTTCAGAACAGGGTGTAAAAGTTACATATTTACCTGTAAATAATCAAGGAATTGTCGAAGCACATACTGTTAAAAATTTTATTACAGACAAAACAGCACTTGTTTCTATTATGTGGGCAAATAATGAGACAGGAATGACATTCCCAATAAAAGAGATTGCTGATATTTGTCAAGAAAAGGGTGTCCTTTTTCATACAGATGGCGTTCAAGCAGTTGGTAAGATTCCTGTAAATGTTAGAGATATAGGAATGGATTTTATGTCTTTTTCTGCTCATAAGTTTCATGGTCCTAAAGGTGTTGGAGGACTTTACATTAAAGATTCTCAAAAACTTTCTCCACTATTACATGGTGGTGAACAGATGAGTGGACGACGCTCTGGTACTTTGAATGTTCCATACATTATAGGAATGGGTGAAGCTTTAGAAATTGCGAATGATTATATGAAAAGTGGTTCAACAAAAATGGTTGAACTTCGCAATAAACTAGAGGACGCTCTTCTTGGAATGAAGGATATGATTACTGTAGGAAATCGCTCCCTAAGAACACCAAATACTGTACTAATTAGTGTACGTGGTGTTGAGGGCGAGGGAATGATTTGGGATTTAAATAATTCAGGAATTGCAGTTTCTACTGGTAGTGCTTGCGCTAGTGAAGATTTAGAGGCAAATACCGCGATGATGGCTGTTGGTGAAGATATTGACTTAGCTCATACAGCAGTACGTTTGAGTTTGAGCCGTTTTACAACTGAAGAAGAGATAGATTATACAATAGGTGAGTTTGATAAGGCGGTTAATCGTCTTCGCTCAATTTCTAGTTCATACGCAACTGTTGAACCAACACATAGTTAAAAGGAGTACATTATGGCAAAAGAAGATTTATTAGGTGGATCATTATGGGATCAGTACTCTGACGTTGTAACTGATCGTATGAATAACCCAAGACATCAAGGTGAAATCACGCAAGAAGAGGCAGATGCACTTAACTCAAGACTTATTGTCGCAGATTTTGGAGCTGAGAGCTGTGGCGACGCGGTACGTTTGTACTGGGCAGTTGATGAAGATGAACGTATTATAAAATCAAAATTTAAAAGTTTTGGTTGTGGTACTGCAATTGCCAGTAGTGATATGATGGTTGAACTATGTGAGGGGAAAACTGTAAGCGAAGCTGTTAAAATCACAAATATAGATGTTGAAAAAGCACTTCGTGATGAAGAAGACACACCAGCTGTCCCACCTCAAAAGATGCACTGTTCGGTTATGGCTTATGATGTAATTAAAAAAGCAGCGGCAGAGTATAAAGGCGTTGATGCTGAGAGTTTTGAAGAGGAGATTATGGTGTGTGAATGTGCACGTATATCACTTTCAACTCTTCAAGAGGTTATTAAATTAAATGACCTTACTACTGTTGAAGAGGTTACAGACTATACTAAAGCTGGTGCATTTTGTAAATCTTGTATTAAGCCTGGCGGTCATGAAGAGCGTGAATATTATCTTGTAGATATTTTAGCAAATACAAGAGCTGAAATGGATCAAGAGAAGTTGAGTGCTGCTGCTGATGCTGGTCTTGGTGGAGACTTCCTTAAGATGACTATGGTTCAACGTATTAAAGCGATTGACGCTGTTGTTGATGAGAATGTTCGTCAGTTTCTTGTAATGGATGGCGGAAATATGGAAGTTATCGATGTTAAAGATGAGGGTGAAAATGTAGATGTTTACATCCGTTATCTTGGAGCATGTTCAAGCTGTGCTAGTAGTACGACAGGAACACTGTTTGCAATTGAAGCTGCACTAAAAGAGAAACTTTCAGATAAAATTAGAGTATTACCAATCTAATTTATTTACAGCTATAAGAAGATGATGTAGTTTATGCATACATCATCATCCTATAATGATTTCATCAGTTATACTTTATTAATCTATTTAAATAAAATTATATTATATTAATAATAAGGTTATAGTTTAAGTCCTAAATAAGTAAAATTAGATTTAATTTGCAGTCAAGGGTACTTTTATATGATTAAATCGATAAAAGCAAAAGTAATAATAAGTCTATTTTTAGCGAGTGTTTTAGGTCTAGTAAGCGTTACATATTATCTCTCATCTACTCTACATGAGTTATCTTATAAAACATCAAAAAATTCACTTTTAATGTTAAGTCAATCTATCTTCCAAACTGTTACAAGAAGCATGTTCGCGGGAGACCCAGCTATTGTTGAAGATGCTCTTCACTCTGCAAAAGCAATTGAGGGGATAGAGTATTTAAATGTTATAAAATCTAAAGCAGTAATTGAGACTTATGCCCCAGATGAAAAATTTACAGACGATACTCTTGTTAAATCTGTCTTAAAAAGTAAAAAGTCGGTTATAATTGAAAAGAATGAGGACAATCATCATACAATTCGTATGGTTAGTCCAATGCTCGCAACTGATAAGTGCCTTGCTTGTCATTTTAATTCTCAAAAGGGTAATTCACTAGGTGCAGTTGACCTTATAATTTCTCTAGATAAAGTTGATGAGAGCATTAATGAGGCAAATACAACTCTATTTATCTTGCTTGTGCTTGCAGGTGTTTTATTTACAATTATTGCTAGTATATTTTTTATGCAAGAGATATTTAAACCGCTTAAAACCTTAAAAATACGTATTTCAGAGCTTGTTAATGGTGATAAGGATTTAACTAAACGATTAGACTATGTTGATGGTAATGAGTTTGGAGATACAGCTAAAGAGGTAAATAAATTCATTAGTATGATTCAAGATACAATTAAAGAGGTAAAAATTCTTGGTCTTAAAAATCTCTCTATTGCTTCTGAAATTGAGAATTCAAGCCACGCTATAAGTAGTGATTCTAAAAAAGAGCAGTTAATTGTCTCTGAAGCTACGGATAAAAGTAAGTCTATTAATTTAGTATTAAAACAAACTATTGAAGCTACTACAGAGACAGAAAGTACTATTATAAAAGCTAGTAATGAATTAGATAACTCAATTGGTTCAATAAGCTCTTTGAGCTCAGAAATAAACTCTTTTGTTCAGACAGAACATGAATTATCAAATGAACTTGCAGGACTTAAAGAGAATGCAGATCAAGTTAAAGGTGTTTTAGGGACTATAAAAGATATTGCAGATCAGACAAACTTATTGGCACTAAATGCAGCAATTGAGGCTGCTCGTGCTGGTGAACATGGTCGAGGCTTTGCAGTTGTCGCTGATGAGGTAAGAAAATTAGCAGATAGAACACAAGCTAGTCTTTCTGAAATTGATATTAGCGTTAGTGGGATAGTTCAGTCAATTAGTGGAGTTAGTGATAAAATGAACAAAAATGCTAATGAGATTGAAACACTTGTAAATATATCAACTAAAGTTGGTGATACTATCAATGTTACCTCTAATGCTATGAAAGAATCAAGTAAGTTAGCATCTAATTCAAAAGAAGATAGTGTAAAAATCTCATCGCTTGTAGAAGAGATTACAAATGATATAACTACAATAGAGGGCTTATCAAGTAAAAATCAAGAGAGCACAGGTGTTATCGCAAATGAGTTAAAAGAGTTAATCACTGTAGCAAGGTCACTTCAAGATATGATTAATGAATTTAAGTGTTGACTTGTATGTTGCATGGGCGGGATATCTTATAAAGATTTAGTTATCAGCGTTAACATTTTTTTAGTTACGTAACAAGTTTACATTGAGTGAATCTATGATAACATTACGTCAACTTCAGGATAAAAAATGCAGCGCTATAAAATTATTCACCGTACTTACTATAATTATTCTTCAGATGTAACACTTGGAATACATTATCTGCTTTTACGTCCAAGAGAGGATTATGAGCTTCGTATTGAATCTTTTACTTTAAAGTGTACCCCTAATGCTGTAATATCTTGGCATAAAGATGTTGAAGATAATTCAGTTGCGACAGCAAATTTTAATCAGCCAACTCAGCAACTATTAATTGAGAGTGAAGTAATTATTGAGCAATACAATGAATCTCCTTTAGATTTTTTAGTGGCTAATTATGCTATTACATACCCTTTTGAGTATCAAAGTGGAGATAAATTTTCACTCTCACCATATATGGTATTGCCAAATCAAGAGGCACTAGAACTTTTGAATAATTGGATTTCAGATGTCTATAAAGAGAGTGAACAGATTCAGACTTATACGTTATTGCTACGGATTGCCACTCACATCTATAAAACTCTATTTTATAAGGAAAGAGAGGAACCTGGGGTACAAACAGTGGAAGAAACATTATCCTATGGCTCTGGGTCATGTCGTGATTTTGCACTGTTATTTATGGAAGCAGTAAAGTGTTTAGGGCTGGCATCACGTTTTGTTAGTGGTTATCTTTATGCTCCACTTATGTCAGCTCAGGTTGGTTCTACTCATGCTTGGGCTGAAGTTTATCTGCCTGGGGTAGGTTGGAAAGGTTTCGATCCAACGATAGGGGCTATTGTAGGAAAAGATCATATCCCTGTGGCGGTATCAAGACTGCCACAATCAGTTCCACCAATTGCCGGTTCATTCACTGGTGCACCAAGTTCAACTTTAGATGTCGGAGTATGGGTATCTGAGTGTTAATCGGTTCGTATGTATAGAGTTATTTTTACGTGGTACAATGTAGATTAATATAAAAAGGAATATGTATGCAAACACTTACACAAGAGGGGCAAAACCTCGTCAATGACCTTGCCAATCGTTATAATTTAAGTACAGACACTATTGTCTATATGATAGGTGCTGTTAATAATGGCGGTGGCACAATGGCTCAGTTTAATTCTCAAGAGCTTGGTGGATCTGGTCAGTGGATGAAAGGTGGCATGACTATGGTTGGTGATATGTTTAATTATGGTCTTAAAAATACAGTTGACAATTTATGTTCTGAAATTTCTAATGCATTATTAACGGTACAAATTTTTCCTATTATACCTAGGGGTTCAAAGGGGAGTAATCAATGGTGGCCAATTGAGCTTGGAAGTCCATTTAGTAGTGGTTCTCAAAATAATATTCGTTATGCAATATTCCCTCAAAGACTTGCTGTTGAATTGAATGGACAGATTACGGTTTATGATACTCTAGACCATAGCATAGGCGGGGTAAGTCAACAACAAGGCTCTGATACTTCACTTACATTTAGTAGTCAATATGGGACTATCTCAATTTCATCACTACCAATTATCTCTGGTGCTGGAAATCTTGCACCAATGCAACAGAATAATTTTGCTGAACCAGTAGCTACTAATTTTTCAAACTCAAATCAGGCATCAGAACAGATGAACACTAATCAAAATGAGTCAGCTAATTCAATCATTGAGTTAATCGAAAAATTATCTAAATTACGTGATGCTAAAGCTATTACAGATGATGAATTTAACTCAAAAAAAAGCGAACTTTTGAGTCGCTTGTAAAGTTGTAGGTATGATTATTAATTAATCAATTAAAATAGATAAATTTATAACATAACGCTATACTTTGTATAAAATAATTAGATAATTCTTTAGGAGAAGTAGATGCTAGAAGAGTCAACAGAACTTCACGATAAATTTTGGAAAATTTTTTCTAAGCAAGACAGGAATAAAATTGACGAATTTCAGACATATATGGATAAGTTTGCAGTCAATTTTAATCTATATAAAGATGGTAATTTTATAGAACAATCTCTGCCTTTTGATGTAATACCTAGGATTATTCCAAAAAAAGAGTTTGCTAAAATAGAGAAAGGTCTGCAGCAAAGAGTTACTGCTTTAAACCTCTTTCTAGAAGATTTGTACACAGACGCTAAAATTGTAAAAGAGGGAGTCATTCCTAAAGAGTTCGTACAAAGAGCGAGCGGTTATCTAAAAGACTTTGTTGGATTCTCTCCATCTAAGAAAGTAAGGGCGCATATAAATGGTATCGACCTTGTTAAGGATTCTAAAAATGATGAATGGGTTGTTTTAGAAGATAATCTAAGAGTGCCAAGCGGATCTAGTTATCCACTTTCTATTCGAGATACTTATAGAAAAATTTATCCAGACTTTTTTGAAAAGTTAAAAATAGAACCTATTAAAAATTATCCAAACATTATTACAGATGCTATGAACTATGTTAATACTGGCGGTATAAATGTACTTCTTACTCCAGGAAGATTTAATTCTGCTTATTATGAACATAGCTATTTAGCTGATAAAATAGGAGCACATCTTGTACGTGCAAGTGAACTCGTTGTTATCGATAAAAAAGTATATTTTAAAAACTATAATGGTGAAAAAATTCTAGTTGGTGCGATTTATAAAAGATTAGATGATGAGTTCATTGATCCTAAGTTTTTTAATCCTGAAAGTCTTATAGGTGTACCAGGGTTAGTAGAATCATACTTAAGTGGTAATGTTGCACTAATGAATGCAATAGGTAATGGTGTGGCTGATGATAAGGGGATTTACTATTTTGTTCCTAAAATGATAAAGTACTATCTTGGAGAAGAACCTATTTTACAAAATGCACCGACATATCTTCCATATTTTGATGATGATATGGAGTATGTTATGAATAATATGGAAAAACTAGTTATTAAAGATGTAGCGGAAGCTGGAGGCTATGGCGTACTATTTGGACACTCTATGACAGCTTTACAGATTGAAGATTTAAAAGCTATTATAAAAGGTAGTCCAAGGAGATTTATAGCTCAAGAGTTGATAGAATTTTATGATGAAAAGTGTTATCTTGATAATGAGCTAAAGAATAGAAAAGCTGATTTTAGAGCCTATGTTGTTATGGGTGAGGATGTAAAAGTTTGGAACTGTGGACTTACTAGATACGCACTTGAAGATGGAAATTACTTAGTGAACTCTTCACAAGGTGGTGGGTTTAAAGATACTTGGGTAATGGAGCTGTAAAATGGGACAACTATTAACTGCAAATGTGGCAACTAATCTTTATTGGCTTGGAAGATATTTAGAGCGTATTGAGGGTACTCTATATGAGATAAATAAAGCGTATGACAAAATTATAGATGTTGATAAAAATGCTGGTGTTATATTGTATAAAAAATTTGATATTGATTTAGAGTATTCTGGTGCACTAGATTTTTTAAGTAAAGCAATTTTAGGTGAACATGATGCAAATTTAGCAAATATTATGAAAAATGCAAGAGAAAACAGCATTATAAGCCGTGCAAATATTGAAGAATCTGCTTTTGGTGAAATAATTCAGCTACATGAACTTTTTCAGAGTATTACAAAATGTCCTAGACCAGTAGATTATAGAGATATTGATAGTGTTCTTTCGTTAATTAGTGAGATATGGGGTGCACATACAAAAATGGGGCACAGAAGATTTAGCGACCATTTCTTGAAACTTGGGAAACTTGTAGAAGAGGTAGATTTTCGTATTAGGTTTAATAGAGGCGAAGATATGACAATATTTATTTTACAAAATATTGATAGGCTCATTAAAGTTCTAGAACCAGATTTAAAGACTGAGAAGCTAAAAAAAGAGTATAACGATAAATCAATTGATATTATGGATAGTATCTATAAAAAAATAGATAAATTAATTATCTATTAGAACATATAAACAATGGCTTATAAAAATGTTTAATTCAAAAGTTCTTATAAGTTTAATCGTTATAATAGTGCTTTTTACTCTTGGATTCCCATTGACTATGTTTACAAATGAGATGCAAGGGAGAATTTCTTTAAAAGAAAGTATAGAATTGCTTTTTCCTGTAAATGATGAAATTGAAGTTATTATATTATTTTTTGGGTATTTTTGGTGGAGGAGTGCTAACTGGATTAGCGTTTATTGTTTATAAAATCTGCTTTGGGACTTAGTGATTTCACAGTCTCTCTGTTTTTTTATTATACAAGTTTATATTTTAAGTTTTCTTTTACACCATTCCATTCATTACTAATAATACTGAATATCATAGAATCTCTTACTCTACCATTTGGCATAATCATATGGTTTCTCAGAACACCTTCTTTTTTTGCACCTAATCTAGTGATAGCTTTTTGAGAATTCTGATTTAAAAAATCTGTTAAAAATTCTATTCTATTAAGATGAAGTTTTTCAAAGGCATAAGTTAACATTAAAAGCTTTGCTTCTGTATTTATCTTTGTTCTTTGATAAGTTTTTGCAATAAATGTATATCCAATTTCTATTTTTTTATAAGATAGATTTGTTTTCATAAATCGAGTAGACCCTACAATTTTATTATTATTTTTATTGATTGTTACAAATGTTAATCCATCACCATTTTCTTGTGCTAAAAGAGCATCATCAATAAATTTATCTATATCTTCTGATTTAGGAACAATCGTAACAAATAGTTCCCAAAGTTTTCCATCTTGAACTACTTCAATCAAAGCATCTTTATGCTTTTTTTGTATGGGTTCTAGTTTAACCTCATTTCCTTCAAGTGATATAATGTCTAGCACTGTTCTTCTCCAATTAATATTTTATATAAGATAACCCTATAATTTGTTATGTGTGTGCTTGAAGTGGAAATCTTTCAGTGTGTTCAATCATTTCTAAATTTAAATCAATATCTAAGTTTTCCCAATATAAATGACCTTCGCCAAACCTCTCTACTTTAGTAATATCATTTATAGTTTTGTCTTTAAACCAAGGAAATTGTTCATAAGATAAAAATAATTCTTTATCATTTATTAGTATCCATAATCCATGATTTGATATATTTGTAACTTCAGTTTCCAAAATGTTCCTTCCGTGCTTTGATGAAATCTTCATAATGCTCTTCTATTATTTTTTCAACTTCATTCAGTTCTTTTCTTGATAGTTTATAATTTTTTGCCAATTCAATTTGAGGGTCAAGCTAAAATTTTGCTTCACTATGTTCGCATTGTATATGAATGTGTTGTCTTAGCTCTTCTCTTGAGAAAAAGAAGAAACGATAACCTTTGATTTTTAAAATAGTTGGTATATAATAGTCCTAAAATTTGTATAAATGAATTTTAGCATATTATTGATAATATTTAAGATTCATTTTTTCTTTCATCAAATACTTCTTTTGCTGCAAAGAGTCCATTTAAAGTAGCTGGGAAACCTGTATAAACTGCCATTTGAATCATGATTTCAATAATTTCTTCTTAGCAGTCTTTCATACTGCCTATTTTAACTCCGCCGTTGACACTTCGAAATGAGCCTTTATTTCTATACAAAACCACTTAATTCTATAGTATCAGATAAGGCGGCATTTATATGAACTTCTATTTGATTAAAATTATTTGAATTTATTAGTTCTTCTATTTTTGTCATAGCTTTATTTGTTTTTATCCTAAAAATCATTCCAGATGAACCTTTTAATTTATGAGAAAGGTCTTTAATAAGTTCTATATCATTACTTTTAAATGCTTCATTTAATCTTGACAAATCTCTGGAAGTGTTTTTAATATATGTTTTTAATAATTCATCAACTATATTACTAGGCAATTTTAACTTTTTAAGTAATTTTTCTTTAAATAAAATTTCATTATTATCAGAAAGTTTAAGCTTTTCTGTTTTAATTAATATCTCTAATATTTCGCTAGTTTTAAAAGGTTTATGTATTATTCCATTGAAATTTGCTGTTTTAAATCTTTTATTATCTTGTATTGATGTATCTGCAGTTAAAGCATAAATAGGAATTGTGCTTTTTTGTAAATGTAATAATCTAGTCATATCAATGCCATCTAACTCAGGCATATTAATATCTGTCAATATTAAGTCAAAAGTATTATTTTTATATATTTGTAATGCTTCTTTACCATTGTTAGCAATTGTTACTTGGGCTCCTAGTTTTTCTAATATTACTCTAAGCAATACTTGATTAGTTTCATAATCTTCAACAACTAAAATATTTAAATCGTAGTTATTTGTATTTTTGTTGGTAATAAACTGCGGGGATTCTATTTCGTAAAGTGCTGCATACAGTGTTGCTATATTTTCAATTCCAGTAGCGATTACATTTTTATTATTTATATGCAAATTTTCATGAGTCATAATAATTAATGTATTTTTATTTAACAATCTTACTTTATTTAACATATCGATATTTTCAATGATGAAAATGGAATATTTATTATCTTTTAAGTTATTTACTGTAATTGAATTAGATTTTAAAAAATTTTCCACATAAAATCTATCTTTACCTAAAAAATTTGTATTAATTGTTATATTTGAAAGTTTATTTTTAAGTCCATTTTTTATATTCAAGACATTTGGCTTAATTTTAAAAAAGAATCTACTACCTCTATTTGGCTGACTTTTTATTTCTATATGAGAGTCCATTCTTTTCACAATTGAAGAAGCAATACTAAGGCCTAGTCCAGTACCCTTAATGCTAGTATCTACATTGTCATTGTCATTAATTTGTGTGAATTCTTTAAAAATCTTTTTTTGCATTTGAGGGACTATTCCAATTCCACTATCTTTAACTGAAAATATAATTTCACCATTAGAAGCTTCAACTTTAAATATAATTTTGCCATTTATGGGTGTGAACTTGATAGCATTACTAATTAAATTATGTAGTACTTGCTTTAGCCTCTGAGCATCTATAAGTATGTATTCAGGTAGATTTATATCAATATCGTTTATGAATTTTATCTGTTTTTCTAACATCATAGGCATAAAGAATTTGATTTCATGAGATAAAAAAAGATAAAAATTAGTTTGAGTTGGAGCTAATTCAAAATGTTCAGATTTAAATTTAGCAACATCTAATAGGTTATTAATTAAATACAACAATGTATCTGTTTCTTTATTAATTAATTTTGCGTACTCCATATCTTTGACGTTGCTTGATGTATTAGAAAGCATTTGAGAAAAACCTTTAATGCCATTTAATGGTGTTCTTAACTCATGACTAACTTTAGAAAGTAGTAGATCTTTTGCTTTTTCATGTTCTATTGCTCTATCTTTTGCTTTTACTAACTCTGTTATATCTTCTCTTATTGAAATGAACTCATTTATATTTTCATTTTCATCAAATACTGGAATAATAGTTGTTTTTACGTGATAAGTATCTCCATATCTATTTCTATTTTGAACATTTCCATGCCACGTTTTTCCACTTAATATTGTCTGCCACATATCTTTAAAAAAATCATCTGGTACATTTTCATCTCTAACTATATTGTGAGAAGAGCCTATAAGTTCAGCTTTAGAGAAACCAGAAATTTCACAAAAAGAGTCGTTTGCAAAAGTAATGTACCCATCTATGTCTGTCCTTGAGACTATCATGTAATTGTTCAATGTATCTTTATATAAATTATTCTCTTTTAATTTATGTTTTAACTCAATTTCGAGTTTTTTCCTCTTACTAATGTCACGTATTGATGCATATATGTATGTAGTATTATCTATATTTATTTTTTTTAATATTATCTCAACCCAAAAGATTTTATTTAAAGAAGTGATGAACATCCAGTCAAATCTGTTTATGCCATCATCTAAACAGATTGTCATCATATTTTGATATTTTAAATTAGAGTATTCATTGTTATCTTGATATATTGGTGATAATCTATCAAATGGTAGATTAACCAATTCAACTTTATCTTTATATTCAAACATCTCTACTGCATAATTATTGCAATCTATTAGTCTGTTGTTTTCATAAATTAAAATTCCATTTTGTGATTCTTCAAAAAGTTCAAAATATATTTTATTATTTAAGCTATTCATTTATCTGGGAAACTTTCTCTGATTTTTACAAACTCATCTAAATGATTGAAAAAGATTGTTATTAGGTCTGGATGAAATTGTGTTCCACTAGCATCTAGCATTATATTTTTGACTTCTGAAAGAGGAAGTGCTTCTTTATATACTCTTTTTGATGATAAGGCATCAAAAACATCTGCAATAGATACAATATAAGCATATAGATGGATTTGATCACCTACTTTACCGTAAGGATAACCACTACCATCATATTTTTCATGATGTTCTAAAGCAATTATTTTTGCAATCTCAAGTAGCTCTATAGACTTAGTACCACTTAAAATTTTAGCACCTATGGTAGTATGTGTTTTCATTATTTTAAACTCTTCTTTTGTAAGTTTCTCAGGTTTTTGTAAAATCTTATCTGATATACCAACTTTACCAACATCATGAAGTTTTGATGCATTTTCAATTAATTCTACCTCTTTAGAAGATAAACCAACTAATTTGGCCAAATGTGCACTTAATTTACTCATTCGCTTTATATGCATACCTGTCTCTGTATCTCTATACTCAGATGCTTCACCTAATCTGTTGCATATCTCTTGTTCTGCGATTATTAAATCATTTAAGGCTCTTCGTAATTGAAAGGTTTGCTCTTTTACCTCTTCTTCTAATGTGAGTTGGCGATCTTGCATTAAGCGTTTGTGTTTGAATAGCTCTATATAATTATCTGTTCTTGCAATAAGTTCATCTACTTCAAATGGTTTTGTTATAAAATCATTTGCTCCATTTTTAAGAGCTTGTAATTGAATAGAGCGATCAGATGTCAGCATTATAATTGGTAAATTACCTATAAGATGCTTTTTCCTTACATATTTTAGGAGTTCAAACTCTACTACATCTGGAAGGTTATAGTCCATTAATATAAGATCAATTCTTTCATTATCTAATATTTCTTTTGTTTGGACAAATGATTTTGCTTTATATATTTTTGAATATTTATCATGTAAAGTATAATAAATTAGATTTAAGATTAATTCATCATCGTCTATTACTAATAAAACCATTTTTGTGTAATCTCCATAATTTAAAAGTCAAAAATATCATCAATTGATGAAGAACTATCTTGAGATACTAAAAATGATTTTATTGTTCCGATATTTGCTACAAAAGAGTCATCCATAAAATTAATTGAAGGGGAGCCTTCTAAAAATACTTTTTTATTCCAAGTAAAAATATCTTCAATATAGGTACTAATTAATTTATATGTATCTTCAAACTTATGTTTTGTATCAATATCAAAAAGTAGAATATTTTTAAAGTCAAGCATACATCTATATAACACTTCCAACTCATTATGATGCATAAAAATACTAGCTAATTTATCTATGCCTAAAGATATCTGCTCTAAATCAGTTTTGTTGTAACTGTTATTTAGCCTCTTTAGTGATGTCTGTATTAAAAATAGTTGATTGTCAAAGTCGTCCATCTCTTCACTGTCAAAAATTGAAAAAATTTCTAACTCTTCTAACTTCTCTTCTAGGACATATTGTTTTGTGCTGATAGATATACTATTGTTATTGATGGAGTTTTCAGTTTCACTAAGCTTATCTAATTTAATAGATACTGTTTTATCATTATCAATTATAAACATATCTTGGTTATAGTTATCTGTTAAATTTTTTACAATTGTTTTGTCCATTACTATAGTTGACTTAATTGTAAAGTACAAAAAATTTTCATTCTCTTCAATAACTATTATTAGTTCATTATGTACTTGAAACATATGCAGACCAAATGTGTATATGTTTGAGACAGTATTATGTAAATCATTAATATTTTGATAATAACTAAACCTTACAAGCATAGCACCCCATAGCTCTACTAAACTATCTTCATTGTAAATAGGAAAATTTATATGAAAATTAAATACCTTATCTTTGAAAAGATTATTTACTGAACTCTCCTTTTTAGGACTATTTTTTAGTCCTGAAAGTAACATATATGTTTTTATACGCTTTGTGAAAATATCTTCAACTAAAGGTTTACTTAGATAATCATATGCACCAACTTTTAGCATGTTATTTTGTATATTTTCATCATTATCAGAAGAGATAGCTATGATTAATAAATCAGGAAAATTCTCTTTAAGCTTTTTTGTGCACTCTATGCCATTCATATTTGGCATATTTACATCCATTAGTACAAGGTCAATTTTTTCTTTGTTGATTATTTCAGATGCATCTTTGCAATGCTGTCTATAGATGGTTTTTATTCCATCTTCTTTTAATGAACCATCTGTTAACCAATATTTTAATAAATACCCAGTTGTTTCATCATCATCAATAATCAGTACTCTCAATTGAATCCTTGGACTATGTAGTTATATTCATATACTGCATATTTAATTCTAGAGTTATTTACTATTTCAAGGTTTTATAATTAATAAAATACGACATTTTTGTCGTTCTTCCTAAAATATAGAATGGAACTTGCACTTCTTTGAAAAACAAAAAGGAAAATTAATGTCAAAAGTACAGGACTTTATTTACAACAATAATCTTCAATGGCAAGCATCTTTTAATGCTAAAACAGAGAAATACTCGTATGGTTATAGAGGTAGTTTAGTTATTACTCCAGGTAAAGTGATGTCTGCTGATAAGCAATTACCACCTAAAGCAACGGCTACTCAGACTATATTGGTTAGTTTTAGCGATAAGATTGACTTTATTGCGTGTGAACTAGAAACTCTTGACTTCTTTGAATCATTTGTCGAGGTCTATAAAGATATGCTCTCTTCTGATGGTTTGTATATTCTTTTCATAACAGATTTAGATGGTGATGGCAAATTTGAGTATGAAGGTTTTACATTTTATGCATTTTCATTAGATGAAAGTTCTGTATGGAATGAACTATTAAATCATGCAGATTTATCAAAAGGTGATCTTAAAAAGCTTAGTGCTGAAGAGAAAATTGATACTGTTTATGATGAAATTAAAATTACAAAACTTAGAATCAAAGATAAAACGTATGATGAGATAAAATCTTTACAAGGTGGTAATGGTAAGACTCTTTTTGGTGCTGTATAGCACCAAAACGATTAACCTAAAATGAAAGCTTTTTTCGTATCATCGTCTTAAAAACTTTCATTTTAGGTTTTGTAATGTATGCCATAGCATCTTCACGAAATACTTTTATGTAATCAATGTTCTCTTTAGATGGGTTGTCTCTTGTATTTTGAATAATGCCAAAAATGGAATTATCAAAAAATTCTGTTTCATTTTTTATTAAAGCATCATATAGCATCATGAAAAGTTCTTTCTCCTTTTCATTCATTTTGCAGGTGTTATCAACTATTTTTAAAGCTACAGTGATAGAACAAGTTTTTTCAAACTCATTTATATCAGTAGCTAAAAAAACAATTTTGTCTAAATTATACATTTATAGGTACTTTATCCTACTTCAACATCTTCAGGCTCTTTTTGTACCAATTCACCAACTGAACGCATAGTAAGTGGAATATCTTCTCTATACTTTTTTTCTCTAAATGATGGTGATTTGACAGAACCATTTTTCATGCCAAGTTTATATATATCTTCATTTAAGAAATGCTCATCAAACTCTTTAGTAAATGGCATATCCCATGTAATACAACCTATACTAGGACAAATTGCAGCACATTGAGGGTCATCAAACACTCCAACACACTCAATACATTTTTCTGGTTGAACATAGTAACGGCTCTCTCCTGTTGGATTATTCATATCATCTACAATAGCATTAACAGGACAATTTTGTAGACATGCATCACATGTTATACATGTATCATCAATAATTACAGACATTTTATTCCCTTAGTTATATAATTTTAGTGTTTCTCCAACACTAATATGTTGTTCTCTTTCACCAAGAGATATGCTCTTTCTAAATGGTCTGGGTGCAACCTTTGGCGAAAGGAGACCTTTTTTCTTATGTACTCTAATTGAATAAGATGTACTTTGGGTAAAATAATTATCAAACTCTTCACTATATGGCATATCCCAAACTATACACCCCTCAGTAGGACATACATCAGCACATTTTGGTACAGCTGCATCAACACATTCGATACACTTTTCTGGTTTAACATAAGTAAAATTTGCATTTTCAATAGGTGCTTCATCAGCACTTACAATTGCAGTTGCTGGACATTCATCAATACAGTTGTCACAATTAATGCAACTATCAGTAATTAAAACAGCCATTATGTATCCCTTTGTTCAGCTTTATGAAATATTCTAAGTAGCCACATAGGTTGGTTGTCTTTAAGCATATTATGTATCTGTGATATAGCATCAACAATCTGTTCACCATTAGTTACTCTCACAGGATGAATACCAGCAGATTGGACCATTTTAGATGCTGTGGGTCCTATTTGAGTACAATACATAATGTCTGCATCTTCGATGGTTTTAATTTTGTAGTTAAGTTTTTCTTGTTCATTCTCAATCTCTTGTGAACTATCAATCACTTCAACTAAATTAAAGTTATCTCTATCTATATCAAAAAGATGAAAAGTCTTTGACCATCCAAAATGTTGATCAATAGTTTTACCATCAGTGGATGCAAAAGCAATTTTCATAATGTTAGTATGAATCCGCTACGTTAGCGTGACTCTGTCTAACGTCCATACCAATCTCTTCTAAGAAAGCTTGTGCTTTTACAGTTGGAAGCATTAAACCTTTTTTCTTATGTTCACGTATTTTATATGTTCCTGTGTCATTACCACTTGCATAATAATCATTGAAATCAACTGTAAAAGGCATATCCCAAACGATTGATCCCTCAGTTGGACAAGCCTCTGCACAACGAGGTGTATCTGCATGACTAACACACTCAACACAAGTCTCTGGTTTGACATAAAAACGCTCACCCTCATAAGGGTTTTTATCGCTATCATCACCTAGAATTGCTGCAACTGGGCACTCTGGCGCGCAGGCATCACAATTAATACACTCTTCTGTAATCATTACTGACATATCTATTCCTTTTATTATTGTTGAAATGTAATTTGCATTTTTTATTCTTAACTATATGTTTTTATCTGATGGTTCTCTATTTTTGGTTCAATATTAATATCAATCCCACGTATTAACATTGTTGCATTGTCTCCACTTTTTAAATCAAGTAAGTCAAAAGAATCCGTTGTAATCAATGAGACAACTTTTCCCATTTTACTATCAAATGTAAGTTCACAAAGTGGTTCGCTTTTTCGAATATTTATTAAAGATGCATTCAGACAATTTTCTACAGAAACCTGCTTAGTACAATCTTTTCCTACACATACAGATGCTTCTGGAAAATTACAAAATATGGTATCTCCAACATCTAGCCATTGCGGTAACTTTGATTTTATTATCTTCATTTTCATGCCATCACTTTGAACATAAATATATGAGACAACACCTAAATCTTTAATATCTTCAACTTTTGCTTCTATTTGGTTCATTTTCAAACTCCTACATTAAATAAAGTACAACATTTTTGTCAATCATTGTTTCAAAATGGTCTAATAACATATCAGCAGTTGATGTTGAACCTAAATGACACCCAGAACATGCACCAAGGTAATTAAGCCAAATTTGCGGTTTTTCACCATCAATGTAATTAATTAGCTCAATTCCACCATTGTCTGCTTCTAAAGTTGGCTTGATTTTAGTTTTTATTAAATTCTCAATTAATGAACTTTGTTGTTCATATGTTAATAGTCTAAATTCATTATTACGTTCAGTGGCGATGCTTGCATTGCTTACAAAAGTTATAATCTCTTGTGCTTGTTCATTGTTATTATGTGCTGCAGTTATAAGGTAGCGCATAGATTGTTTGATATCACCTTTTTGTCTAAACAACATGCCAGCTTTAAGTTGAGCGTTAATATTTCCAATATCAGCTGCTTTTGTGTAATACTCTAAAGCTTTTTCTGGATTAGAATCACCATGAATACCTTTTTCATAGAATATTGCAAGGCTGTTTAGTGCATTATTATTTCCCTTTTTTGCAGCTTTTTCAAATAGTGAGAATGCTATACCATTGTCTCTTTCACATCCAGTACCTTTCATATGCATCATTGCTAAATTTACCATTGCATTTGGATTCTCATCTGCAATTGTTTTAAACAGTCCATACGCTTCATTATAATCTTTTGATTCGTATGCTAAAACAGCTTTATCAAATTGATGTGTCATTCTTTCATCTCCTAAATATTTAATGCTTTTTGAAGATATATGCATTTGATGTTCTAGAATTGAATATGCATATTATAAAAAAACAAAACAAGGAGTTTATGGTGTATAAAGAATCTTTTGGGGATGAGATTATTACTTCAGAAATGGAGCAAATAAAATCTATGATTGCAGAATCTATTACTCAACGTGATAGTATTAAAAGTGAAATGGAAGTTTGGTATATAAATAATCCAAAAAAACATTTTCCTAAGATGGAGACTCTTTTTTTTACAGATACAACACTATCTGAACTAGATAGTTCGTATAAACGTTTATGGGATTATCATAATAAAAAATGAGTTATTCCAAAAAAGCACGTTTAATTGAAAATATCGAGAAAATTGAGCAGTATGATCCAATACTAAAAAAAGATAATTTTCAAGAAGATGAGCCTCATTGGAGAATGCTGAGTAAAAATACAATTACTCTTTTTCAAGTATTAATTGATCAAGATCTTTTTGATTTAGTTAATATACTTGAACACTATCCTAGATATATACAATGGGTTTGTGAACATTTTCGTTACGCATATAGTTATAGTGAGAATGAAGCAGATATAAGCTCAGCATCAAAACTTCTTTTTCTTGGTGAACCATATTTTTCTAAGCAGTTTGTTAGAAATGTTATTAGAAAGTTGCCAAAACTAGATGATCTAGATATTAAAGAGATAAGAGAGTTCTCATCAAAGATAGAGAAGGAGTATAGAAGTTGGCACCCAATAATTATAAATCACTATTGTGATGCTATTATGCAAAGTATTGAAAAATTAAATGTACATCCTCTTCAGGCAATAGTTTTGAAAAAGCCAATTTTAAAAATAACTCTTCAGGGGACTTTTAAATATGACGCTGAAGATAGAGACGCTGTACTAGATATCCCATATATGAATTAAGGAAAATAATATGAATTATGAAACAATAAAAAAAGAGTTATTAAAAGAGGCAAGAAATGCATTTGAAACCGCTTGTACACTACGTGAGAATCAGCGTATAGAGGTTTATCTAAATGATGAAGATGTAAAGATATCTGATGTTTTAGAAGAGAGTGATCAAATTTTATATACACCTAATAGAATCTTATGCTATCAAGTTTTTGGACATGATTATTTAGAAGGTGAAATAAAAACATGGATAGATTATGCCAGAGAGATAAAACAACCACAAGAGGGCGTACCACTACCTGAGCCAACAGATATTGAAAAGTCTATACAAGAGTTAATAGATGAGTTAGCTTTAAAAAGTTCTGTAGCAAAAAGTGATGTAAGCTCATTTGAGGTATTCGCAAATCTTCCTGTTAATTTGCTAGGAACAATTGAACATGAAATTATAGAGTATTGGTGGAGTGCAGATGAGGAAGAAAATGGTAAAAAGTTGGCATTAATTCAAATAGATGAGGCGATTGCTAGTTTGTCCAAAGATTAATTTGGACTCTAGTTTTATGTAGCATTACGCAATATTTTTAAGATTTTTGGAGTAACGGCTAAATCTAAAGCGGTAAAATCATCGGGATTTTTTATTTTAGTATTAGCCCCAGCTTCAACTAGAATTTTAACCATCTTCTCTTTACCACTAGATGCAACATACATTAGTGATGTAACACCATTAACATTCTTTGTATCAAGCTCAATACCTTTTTCAATTAGAATTGAGACTATATTTGAGTTTTCACTAAAGCATGAAAGCCAAAGAGCAGTATTTCCATCCACATTTTTTATATGAATATTGGCACCTTGTTCTAATAAATCTTTTACAATCTCCTCATTACCCTCTCTGGCAGCTTTCATTAGGGCACTATTACCATAGTTGCCTTGTAAATTTATATCATCTTTTGAGTAGTCGTTTTTTTTTAACCACTCTAATGTTTCATCATTCATCTATTTTTTCCTTCTTTCTCATCATGGTTAACTCTTTAAAAAAACAAGCACCTTCAAAATTTATAACACCATCTATCTCGTCAAACTTATAGTTACTAAGACTTTTTACAAGATAGATATTTTTAATATCAACATCATAAGCTCTTTTACACTTGTGGCAAAATAACTTTTTTTTCATCTTAAAAATTAAATAGTGCTAAAGAGTTTTTTGTAGCTCTTGCTATTATGCTCTGTTCAGGTCTAAGCATTGAATCTGAAATAATTTTTACTGTATTAGATATTGAATCAAAGTTAAACTCTCTATAGCCACTCTCAAGGACAATTTTATCCATTGATATTTTTTCAAGAATTTTTGTATCAAATTTTAAAATGTTTTTTTCACCAAAAGATATATAAAAGTTTTCTAGCTCGTTATGCTCTTTTGTGGCATTTAGGATTACTCCGCTATTAGAAGTTTCACTTAAGGTTTTAATCATCGCTTCATCAAGAAGTTTTTCATCTATAAATATAGCCTTATCTTGCTCTTTAATTAATTGAACAGAGGTGGTATTTTTTATAATATAGCCAACGCAGTTTTTGTCTGTATCATCTTTTAATTCTATCGATGTTGCATAAAAGATTGGATTTAATCTGTTTGCCACTATTTTTATATTATCTAGTTCATCTTTAGTATTAATATGAACTATGAAAATATCTATCATAAAATCTTCCATTATTTCATCTATCTCATCTAAAAAATCTTCGTCTATATCTTTCATGAAAACGTCTATTGTCACAGCTGCCTCTTTATAGGAAATTAATGCAATTTTTGTACTAGTATAGTAGTACTTTTAATTAATAATATTTTATTTAATAGATAAGATTCTCCTAACTTAATCAAGTCAATATCATAAATTATAGTTTGTGATGAGCTAAGGTTTTTACTGTTGTCTTTTATCTTAGAGTATATTTTGTTAAATTTTTTGCCAATTAATGTATCAATATTTGTATTATCAACCATATATTTAACTCCTGAAAGGCCGTTGTGTGGAATAGGTAAATCACAATAGTAGTCGCCTACACTATTAACTCCCCAGTATATAAATCCTAATGAGATATAAAAGTCTAATGATTTTGATATTGACGTAAGATTGAAACGGCTGACATTTTGAGACAATGCTAAATCAAAAATCATTTCAAGCAGTATGTTTGCATAACCATTTCTTCTTTTAGCTAAAGGTGTGAAAATATTATGTACAGTTATATATTCATTATTGCGGTCAATTTTATAAAAAATATAACTAAGATGATTTTTTTCTGAATCAGTTAGAACCATACAACCTTTGATATACCAACCAAATTTTTTATCCCACCAATTAAGCGACATGTTGGCAAAGTTTACTGTTTTTACATCTTTAATAGACTCAATTGATTTAACATATTCAACTCTATTTAAATATTCAATGGTGTAATTAAGCATAAGTATCCCTTTTGCACTCTACTAAAGCAAAAAAGTTCAAACTTAAACTTTATTAATGAAATAAAATGTATTTTCAAGAGTTAATGCATATTGCATACTATAAATATTTACTCTAGAATGATTCTTGCAATTGTCTAAGTACTTTAACTCCAAAGGAGTACTTAGATGGTAAATAGATCTAAAATAAAAGAACTACTAAATGAGAGCGCTTGTTCTCACTCTAAAGATAAAAAGCCTGGGGCTGGTTGTGATATGCCAAAACCAGGTCTTGCTGCTGGTGGATGTGCTTTTGATGGCGCTCAAATTTCACTCTTTCCATATTCAGATGCTGTACATCTAGTACATGGCCCACAAACTTGCCTTGGCGCATCTTGGGAAACACGTGAGACATTAAGCTCATATGAGGGCACAGACCACACTGTCATGGGATTTACTACTGGAATTACAACTAATGATGTAATCTTTGGTGGTGATAAACGCTTAGAAGATTCAATGGATTATATAATGGAGCATTATAGACCTGAGGCAATTTTTGTCTACTCAACATGTGTAACAGCTCTAGTTGGTGATGACATAGATATGACATGTAAACTCAGTAGTGAGAAACATGGTGTACCTATAGTTCCAGTTCATGCTCCTGGTTTTGTGGGTGGAAAAAATCTTGGATCTCGTTTAGCAGGTGAGGCTGTACTTGAGCATTTAATTGGAACAAAAGAGCCAAAACTTACTACAAAATATGACATTAACTTAATTGGTGATTATAACGTTACTGGTGATATGTGGCAATATCTTCCTCTATTTGAAAAAATCGGTATTAGAGTTCTTAGTTCACTCAGTGGTGATGGACGTGTTGGAGATATACGTAGTGCTCATCGTGCAAAATTAAATGTCATAGTCTGTGCAAAATCTCTTATTACCTTATGTAGAAAGATGCAAGAGAGATATGAGATTCCTTGGATTTCTGTCTCTTTTTATGGGAAAAGAGATACTACATTTGCAATTAGAGAGATAGTAAAAGAGTTAGGTGATGAGAAGTTAATTAAAAGAGCTGAAGAGGTAATAGCAGAAGAAGAGAGAAAGTTAGAGAATAAACTTTTACCATATAGAAAAATGTTTGAGGGTAAAAAAGCTGTACTAAATACTGGTGGTAATAAGGCGTGGTCAATCGCATCGGGACTGCAAGATTTAGGTATTGAGGTTGTTGCAACATCAATTAGAAAATCAACTGAAGATGACATTGAAAAAGCACGTGAATATCTTGGTGAAGATGGAATCTTAATGAAAGCTCCAGCGTCAGAACAAGCCAAAGTAATTGATGAAAGAGGTGCTGACATACTTCTAGCAGGTGGACGTAGCCTTTATACTGCGATTAAGAAAAAAATATCTTTTATTGATGTTAATCAGGAAAAAAAGGTCAGTTATGGAGGTTATAACGGGCTAATTAATCTTGCTGAGGATTTAAAATATGCTTTCTCAAATCCAGTCTTTGCAAATGTTGCCAAAAAAGCCCCTTGGGAGGTTGCATAATGGAAGCTGAAAAATCAATAGCGCTAAGTAATAAAGAGCATAAACCTCTACAGGTAAATCCAATAAAACATTCTCAACCAATGGGTGCCGCACTTGCTTTTATGGGAATAAAAAATTGTCTGCCTCTTATGCATGCATCACAAGGTTGTGCATCTTATACAAAAGTCTTTTATACTCGTCATTTCAATGAGCCTATTGCTATGTACAATACATCTGTTAGTGATATAACAGCTGTACTTGATGGTGGTGATTACTCAATACTATTAGCCATAGAAAATATTACTAAAAAAAACAAAACTATGAAACCTGAGCTAATTGGACTTCATACTACAGGATTGACTGAGACAAAAGGTGATGATGTTCGTAGTGTTGGTATGCATCTTGAAATACCATATTGTTATGTTAATACACCAGATTTTGAAGGTGGAATGGAGAGTGGTTGGGCACTTACTGCAAAAGCCTTAATAGAACAACATACGCAAGATGCAATGGAAGTTAACCATAAAAAAATAGTTATCTTACCACATGTAAGTATGCAGCCAATTGAGGTAGAAAAAATTAAAGAGTTGTGTGAAGGTTTTGGTTTTGAGACATATGCACTACCTGATTTGTCTACATCCTTAGATGGATATTTAAGTGAAGGACAAGGCAAGCTCGGTACCGGTGCAATAGGAATAGAAGATATTCGCGCTTTATGTGAATGTGCAAATGTTATTACCATTGGTTCATCTATGAAAAAAGTTGCAGGTGCATTACTAGAGAAAAATAGAAATATAAAACATACTCATTTTGATCATTTAATGGGACAAGACAACAACGACAATTTTGTCGCACTTTTGATGAAAATACGACAAATTGAACCAATGCCATCTGTAAAAAGGTGGAGAGGAAGACTTCAAGATGCGATGCTAGATAGCCATTTTTTAATAGGCTCATCACATTTTGTAGTCACCGGAGAACCTGATATGTGTGTTGGTATTTGTGAGCTCTTACAGAGCGTTGGGGGCACTATAGAGGCTGTTGTAGCAACTACATACAGTAAAGTGCTTGAAAATATGGATGCTAAAAACATATTTGTAGGCGACCTTGAAGATGCAAAAAAACATTTTGACAAGGCTGATTTAGTAATTAGTAATTTTCATGCAGAACGTTTATTGCACTCTTATAAAAATACAGGACTTGTTCTTCGAGGTTTTCCAAATTATGAGGAGCTTGGGAACCAACTGAAAAATGATCAACTATATGAAGGAAGTACATATTTCCTTTTTGAAGTAGCAAATAAATTAAGAGAGGTAAAACATCATGGGTGAAACAACAAAGATAACAGTAGAGAGTAGTAACTCTTTGGAAAACTCTATAAAAGTAGCTTTTGCATCAAAAGATATGCAAACGATAAATGCACACTTTGGCGGGGCTAAGGAGTTTGTTGTTTACGATGTGTCTAAAGATAGTTTTGAATTAAATGGAGTTGTAAAAACGGATACATCAGACTTAAATGGTGATGATAAAACAGATTTTAAAGTTAAAGCTTTAAGGGGTGTAAACATTATGTATTGTGAATCAATTGGTGGGACTGCTGCTGCTAAAGTAATAAGAGCAGGAATACATCCTATGAAAGTTCAAGAGCCAACTTTAATAGAGAGCATACTAAATGAGCTTGTACAGATGATAAATGGTAATCCTCCACCTTGGATTAAAAGAATTATGAACATTGAAACGACTGACGATGTGCGTTTAGCACGTTGGGCAGAATAAAGGAAAATAGATGAGCGAAGCACAAGTAGAAGCAAATGAATTTACAGGCGAATTAATTCGTCAATTAAGAGCAACTGATCAATTTGGTAACTGGGCAAAGATGAGCGATGAAGAGTTACTTATAAAAAAGTTTGTAAAGACAAAAGAAGATTTAAAAAGTATTCCAATTATTGCAGATATAGATGAGATGTTAATTGGGGAAATTAAGATGATTTTTAAAGCTGTTGCACTTCAGTTTGAGAGAAAAACTGGGGTAATGTGTAATGTTGTAATGGAGATGAGCCATGAAGGTTTTGGTCGCTGTATTGTAATAGCAGATCGTATTGTTCTTGTTGATAAATACTTTAAAGATGCGCATAGATTTGGATTTAGAACATTAGAAAAGCTTTATGAGGAGGGTCAAAAATATCTTGATAAGTCACATGATATTTATGAAAAATTCAAACCATGTAAGGATGCAGAATAATGGCAACAGTAGGAATTTTTGTAGGAAGTAGTGGTGGTGTTACACAAGGTGCAGCAGAAAAGTTAGAAGAGCTATTTGAAGATAGTGAATTAATAAATATGGAAGAAGATTATGATGATCTTGAGCAGTTTAATGATTTTGATGTTCTTTTAATAGGCTCATCAACATGGGGGCAAGGAGATCCTCAACGTGACTGGGTTGACCCTTTGTATGAAATGGATAATGATGAACCTGATTTTAGTGGCAAAAAGGTGGCATTTTTTGGTGCTGGAGATCAAAAAAGCCATGGTGAAGAGTTTGTTAGTGCACTAGGAAAGATGAAAGAGACATTTTCAAAATTGGGTGCTGATACTGATTATGGGTTTTGGTCAACTGATGGATATGAATATAAATCATCAGATGCTGAGATTGATGGAAAGTTTTGTGGATTAGCAATTGATGATATTAATCAAGAAGAGTTAACTGAGCAAAGAATATCTACTTGGACTGCTCAAGTTAAAAAAGAGATGGGTATATAAAAGGATTTAAAATGAGTAGACTACAAGAATTTAATACTTTAACAGATACTGAAGAGTTTCTTGATTTTTTTGATCTTGAATATGACGAACGACTTGTATATGTTAAACGTTTTCATATAATGAAAAAGTATGGAGAGATGATTGATCAAGCTGATGGTCATGATTTTGGTAGTGAAGATAAATTAATAGATTATTATAAATTTGCTCTAATTTCTACATACAAAAATTTTGAAAATGGTTATTCACCATCTGCTGCTGAGATATGGTCAACATTTGATAATCCTAGTGCTTGTGGAACATGCTCTACATCTACAAGTTGTAGTGACGTTGAGGAGGTAACAAATGGAGTTCACGCATGCGCAAGTGAATCAAATATCAGCTTCAACTAAAGATGAAATACTTCCTGTATTTAGATTAGGTGAACGTGTAAGAATTAAAAAACCTATTAGAAATGATGGTTCAAATCCATTTCGTGGTCCTGATGAGATTCTAATACATCCAGGTGCAGAAGGGTATGTAAAATTTATCGGAGATTTTTTACAGGTTATTCGTATCTATGAAGTTCACTTTATAGAAGAGGGAGAGACTTATGGATGTAGAGAATCAGAGCTTGAAGCAATAAGTGATGTTGATGGTTATGATGAGGTAGAAGAAGAGTTACGTTGGTTGCGTGAGCACAGAGCTGAACGTGCTACTGCAAAAGCTAAAGAAGATGCCAAAGTGCAATCTCAAAAAGAAGGAGAGTAGCTGGATTTTTGAGATTTGACGATCGTTGAAATATTAACCATAAATATTTTAATGTGAAAAATTTAAGGAGAAAGAATGGTAAATGTCATTTTTTGCGGTTTTGGCGAAGAAATGGATAAAAGAGTAATTGCTAGAGGTGGAGATGTATTGCTTCGTGTTGCAGAGAGTAATGGAGTTAAAATTCCAACTGAATGTAAAGATGGAACTTGTGGGAGTTGTGCTGTAAACATTGAAGATTTAAGTGTTACTAAAGCAATGGATACAACAGAAGAGGATTATGATGCGCATGCTCAATCTGTGTACATGGAAGACAAAGAGTTAGATACGTTAATTGAAATGTCAGCTATAACAAAAAAAGAGGCTGAGGTCGCTCAACAATACAATCGTCAAACACCTGTTCGTCTTGCATGTCAATGTATTATTAAGAGCGATATACTCGTTAAACCATTTGAATAACAATTATAATAAGGAGATAGTATGACAACACGCGTAGAGATTATGAATGATTTTTTAGCATTAAATGTTAAACCAGGTAAAACAATTCAAGATATTGTTGAAGCATCAGGAAGTGCATTGCCTTTTGGATGTAGAGATGGTGAATGTGGTACTTGTATAGTAACAATTGAGTCTGGTATGGAGTTCTTAAGTGATATAACTGATAAAGAAAAAGCTGTTATGAAAATGCTTAATGAAGCTAGCCCAAAAGCTCGTTTGTCTTGTCAAATGAAAATAACTGAACCAAACGGTTTAGTACGCGTTAAATATTAATATTTTGCCCATATTATTGGGCAAAATATAGAACAATTTCCCTACTTAATCTATAAAATATTTTTCTAGAATAAAATATGCATTACTCTTTCTATGAAAAGAAGATTTTATGAAACAACAATTTAATTTTAAACAGAAACAACTACCTAGATTATCTATAAAAACATGGTTACCATTGTTACAATGCTCATTAAGTGATTTAGATAAACATATACAGCTTATTACAAATGACAATCCATGTCTGGAAGTAAAATCTGGGTTTGAAGTGACTGAGGGCTCATCTGATAAGTCACATAGTACTTTTATAGATTATCAAAATCATGTATCTAATTCATTAGGTGAGGATACAGAGTGGATGAGTATCTCTCGTGAATCATTATATGAAAAATTAGATAATCAAATTAGTGCACCACTGTTTCCAACACCAATTTCGCAGATGATTGCTAAACAAATAATTTATTATATTAATGATGAGGGCTATTTTGACGGAGATATCAATCAAATAGCACTTGATTGTAATACAGATGCTTATAAAGTTGAACAAGTAAGACAACGTTTTTCATATTTAGAACCATCTGGTATTGGGGCTATTGACTATAAAGAATCATTTTTATTTCAATTAAATCAATATGACTTAGATGATGAATTAAGTATTTTACTAAGTGCTTTAATTCTACAATTTGAAGATATAGAAAAATTTTTAGATAATAAAAGAATTCATGATGCTAAAGAGATTTTACATCATCTTAAAAATCCACCTGCTGTAGCATATATGGAAGCTGATAAACAAATTTTACCTGATTTATATGTCGAGTATAAGGGTGATGATTTTGTTGTAAAAATAAATAGTGATTTTTATCCAGACTTAGAAGTAAAACAAGTCAACAAATATGACAATTTTGCAAAACAGAAATTTAAAGAAGCTAGAGAATTAGTAAAACTATTAGATTTAAGAAGAGCAACTTTATATAACATTACTCTTGTATTGCTGGAAGAACAGCACTCATTTTTTATGGGTGGAAAATTAAAACCATTAAGACTTCAAGATGTAGCAGATATATTGGGCTTTAATGAATCAACAATTTCAAGAGCAATAAGTGAAAAATATTTAGAGTGTGAGCAGGGAGTTTTTAGTTTTAAAGATTTCTTTTCAAATGCTATAGGGGATGTCTCAACATCAGAAATTAAAGATTTTATGAAAAGATTGGTTGCGAGTGAGAATAAAGATAAACCATTTAGCGATAAATATTTACATGAAAAAATAGAAGAGCGTTTTCATATACAGATGGTAAGAAGGTCTATCGCTAAATATCGTCAAGAACTAAATATCGCCTCATTTAAAGAGCGTAAGTTTTTATATAAACTTCAAATGCTCTAAAAATAGAACATTACAACTGACGTACAAAAACCATTTTGAATTATAGGAAGCGCTAGGAATGCATCAGCTATAAGCTCTTTTTCACCATGGAACTTGTCACCAAGAACAGGACGACCTGTTTTCCAAGCTTTACCAGCAATTGAGTTCTGTTTATCAAGTCTTGTTAATTTATAATTCTCTTTTAAATCTATTCCATCAGATGAAATTCCATCTCTAAAAACTAAAGCTTCGGCTGTTTCATCTGGAATCCAAACCTCAAAACGATTAGCAAGTGGTGTATCTTTTGCAGAAAGAAAAGTCATGACATAGCCATCTTCTTCATTAATCCACGATGGAATTGCTATTGCTGTTGTTAATCCCTCTTTTTTAGCTTTTGACGCACGTAAAAATGTAGCGGATTCACCCAAGTCCTTTATTATGAACGTCATTGATGTACTCCAAACAGTGCCAGGTAGTCCTTGACCTCTCATAATTTTTATACTTTTTGAAATCCATGCAAAATTATCCATCTTCCCATAGTATCCATCAATTAAACCCATTTCATAGCTACGTTCTGGGTTTTTACCCCATAACTCTATTGCACCATGACTATCGTTTATATCGCTACATAAAAACACAACAACAGCAGTAAGGTATTCACCTGAAAAAATAGGCATTGCAATAGCTGCTGTTATATTTGTCTTAAGCGCTTCATCTGTGCGTTTAAAGTATGAATCTTTAAGTGAAGATAATACAATTGGATGCTGTTTTGCCCATGCTTTTCCGGGAAGACCTTCATTATATTTAAATACTATTTTTTCACTATAATCTTGAAATTTTCTTTTTGAACCATACAACCCACTAACTAAAGATAATTCAGTTTTGTCATAATTTGGTTCCCAAATTTCTGTAGCTTTTATAAAGTTATTCATCTTGTACCTTAATATAATTTAACTTACAGGTGTATCTGTATTTTCATAATGACTTTTTTGTAAATTACTATGAGCAGTAGCTTTTGATTGTTTTAATGCTAACTCATTCTTCTCACCTGTACGTACTCTTTCAACTTCTAAAACAGGTGTGACCCAGATTTTTCCAGAGCCATGTTCCATATCTTGAGTATTTACTCTTATTGCTTCTTTAGCACTCTCTTTATATATCTCATTTGATACAACAATATCAACTCTTACTTTTTCATCAAGGTCAATATCACCTTTGTCTTTTATAAAGCTCAAACCACCTTTTCCAATAACATTACTTACTGTAACACCCTCTATTTGTCTTTCATATAACTCTTGTAGAACATCATCTAGTGAATTTTTTTTAAAAACAGCAGTAATTAAATACATCTTTTAAATCCTTTATTTATATAAATTATTATTAAAAGATATAAATGCATTTTCTATTCTATCTTGACATGAAATAGTATCATTTTTATAATATCTATTTTCTTAGAACAACAATTGCATTAGCCAACATTAGATACTTAAAACATATTTTATAAGGACTAATGAAATGGCAAGAAATGATTTAATAGGTGGAGCTCTTTGGGAAGAGTATTCACATGAAGTTCAAAGACGTATGGATAATCCATTTAATATGGGTGAGATAACTGAAAATGAAGTTGGAAGTGATAGATTAATAATTGCAGACTTTGGTGCTGAGAGTTGTGGTGATGCTGTTAGACTATATTGGCAAATTGATCCTAAAACTGATGTCATTAAAAAGAGTAAATTCAAAAGTTTTGGATGTGGTACTGCTATAGCATCATCCGATATGATGGCTGAACTGTGTATGGAAAAAACTGTTGATGATGCTCTGAAAATCACAAATATTGATGTTGAAAAAGCTTTACGTGATGAAGATGAAATTCCAGCAGTTCCTGGTCAGAAGATGCACTGTTCTGTTATGGCATATGATGTAATTAAAAAAGCTGCTTCTATCTATAAAGATGTTGATATGGAGAGCTTTGAGACTGAGTATATAGTTTGTGAGTGCGCTCGCGTATCACAAGATACTCTAAGAGAGGTTATTAAACTTAATAAATTGACAACAATTGAAGAGATAACAGATTATACAAAAGCTGGTGGGTTTTGTAAGTCGTGTATAAAACCAGGAGGACATGAGGCTAAAGATTTATATCTAGTTGATATGTTAGCTGAGATAAAAGAAGAACTTGATGCTGAAGAGAGAACTCGTAAAATTATAGTGGCAAAAGGTGATGGTACGTTTGAGACAATGAGTTTAGTTCAAAAAATAAAATCTGTTGAATCTATTTTAGAACAATATATACGTCCTACGCTTAAAGCTGATGGTGGAAATGTAGAATTAATTGATATACAACCTGTTGATGATGTTTTTGAAGTATTAATAAAATATCAAGGTGAGTGTATTAGTTGTTCTATGAATACAACTACAACGTTAGCTGGAATAGAAGATATGCTCAAATTCAAGTTAAAAGCTCAAATAAAAGTTATAGTAACATAATGTCATTTGCAACCAAAGAGGGGACATTTAGTTATCTAAAACAGTTTCCTAAATATAGTAAAGATTTTTATAGATTTGATGATGAACTATTTATCTCTTCTATTGGGCTTGGGACATTTCGTAAAGAGCCTTATAGAGAGGAGAACTATGTAGTTAACTATAAAGATTCTGTGAAAATGGCTATATTAAATGGGATTAATCTTATTGATACTGCCATTAATTACAGGTACCAAATTAGTGAACGAGAAATTGCAGAAGCATTAAATGAACTTTTTTCTGAAAAAAAAGCAACAAGAGAGCAGATTGTAATTACATCTAAAGCAGGATTTTTACCACTGGATTTTCCATTTCCAGAAAATCCGTATGAATGGATTGAAAATAATGTTATTAATGCAGAATTAGCAACAAAAGATGACATTATTGTAGACCAACACTGTATGACACCAAGTTATTTGAGGTGGAGTGTTGAAAAATCTCTAAAAAATCTTGAGCTAGATACTATAGATATTTTCTTTTTACATAATCCTGAAATGCAACTAGGATATATTGATTATGCTTCATTAAAAGAGAAAATTAAAAAAGCTTTTGAACTTTTTGAAACTTTAGTTCAAGAGGGTAAGATTAAATATTATGGAATTGCTAGCTGGAATGGATTTTTATATGAAGATGGTCATACAGAATATTTAAGTTTAAAAGATATGGTAGATATTGCTATAGAAGTTGGTGGCAAAGATAACCACTTTAAGTATATACAAGCACCATATAATCTTGCAAAACCAGAAGCATACACATTCTCAAATCAAATGGCTCCAGATGGAAGGTATTATACTTTGATGCAAGCAATTCAAGGCTTTGGTTTAAAAATGATGGGTTCATCTTCACTTCTACAGATGAATGTATTTAAAAGAAAATTTAACCCAAATATTTCAAATTTACTTGGAACAAGTGAGTTTAATGATGTACTTAGTGCTCTTCAATTTGCTAGGATGGGTAGTGTCGTGAGCGCGCTGTTTGGTGCTGTGGATCCAAAACATGTTGAAGATAATCTGTTGCTCTCGTATGTGCCAAATACACCTCTTGAAAATATGAAAAAGATTTTCGGAAATAGTGCATGATTTATGACATTATTGTAGTTGGTAGTGGGATAGCAGGACTTTATTCTGCACTTTATGCTAAGAGAGCTGGGTTTAATGTTGCAGTTTTGGCAAAAGGTAATCCTTTTCGCTCTAATTCATCAGTAGCATCTGGTGGAATAAATGCAGTAATTAACCTAGGTGAGTATGATTCAGTAAAAAAGCATGTAAATGATACAGTTAAAGGTTCTGATGGATTGTCACATGTCTCTAATATTGAAAAAATGTGTCATGAGGCTCCAAATATTATCAATGAGTTAAGAGATTTAGGTGTCGCATTTGATAGTGATGAAGATGGAAATATTGAACAAAGACCATTTGGTGGAGCTAGTTCAAATAGAACATGTTATATAGCAGATAGAACTGGTGCATCAATCGTTCAGACACTACTACTAAAGTGTAGAAATGAGGGTGTTCATATACTCTCAAACCACAAATTTTTAAATATTACAAAATATAAGGGAAAATTATCAGGCGTTACAGTCCTTCGTAGGCGTGATTCACAAGTAATAGCCTTTGCTTGTAAATCATTAGTTCTTGCTGGTGGTGGATATGCTGGGATATTTAGAGGGCATACTACAAACTCTCAAGAGAGTTCAGGTGATGTCTTAGCAGCAGCACTTAGAGCAAATATGCGACTAAGTAATATGGAGTTTATTCAATTTCATCCAACAACTTTAGCTACAACTGGAGCTTTGATTAGCGAAGCTGTAAGAGGTGAAGGGGCATATTTAGTCGATGAGACAGGAGAACGTTTTACTGATGAGTTAATGACAAGAGATAAATTATCTCGCGCAATAATTAAACATATGTTAGATGGTCATAAAGTCTATCTTGATTTAAGGCATCTTGGAGCTGATGTAATTGAGAAAAAGTTACCATCAGCCAAGAAAATAGCTCTTAGTTCTGCGGGTATTGATGTTACTACTGAACTACTTGAAATATCTCCATCTGCACATTATAGTATTGGTGGTATTTGGACGCGAGATGATACGTCAACTGATTTAGCAAATGTATTTGCTTGTGGGGAGTGTGCTGTAACTGGTGTTCATGGAGCTAATAGGCTTGGTGGAAATTCACTACTTGAGGGCGCATACTTTGGACGAATTGCAGGAATTGAAGCTACTAGGTCTGCACATAAAAGAGAATTTCAACCAATTGATTATGCATATGTTGAAAAAGAGACACGAAGAATTGAGCATATTGTAAATGGTGAAAGTCTTTTTAATATTAATTCAATGAGAAAAAATTTGGGTGAGTCTCTTTTTAAAAATGCTGGTGTATTTAAAAATGAAGAGACATTATTAAAAGCTATAGAGTATACAAATTATCTTATTGGAAAACAGTATGGACTACATTGTGTCAATAAAGAGACTAACAATAATGTAGAACTCTCTTCAATAATTGAGTTTAAAAATAGCTTGCTAATTTCTGAAGCTATGTTACTTTCAGCACTTAGCAGAAATGAGAGTAGAGGAGTCCACTATAGAAGTGATTACCCTGATAAGAATGACAAATTATATGATGCAGCTTCATATGTTAAACAAATGAGTCATGATTATTTAAAAATTTCATTTGAGAATGTAGACCAAAATAGTATTTGGCATAATCTAAAAAAAATATTACATTTCAATTAAAGGAGAAATGATGGCAAAAGTAATGTTACGTGAAAACGATGAGGGTAAAGTGCTATTTTATGTAGCTAAAAAAGATATGGAGGAGATAATAGAGACTATTGAGTTTGATAGTGATGAGAAGTGGGGAGGCAATGTGAACCTTACAAATGGTGATACATGGTTTATAGAACCAGCAGTAAAAAAGCTACCAAATGAAATAACTGCAAAAATTATAACTCGTGGTGATTCATAATCTATAGTTTACTTCAATTACCGAAATTATCGATTTTAAAGTAATGTTTAAAGTTGATAATTTTTTAAATTCATATTTGGTACAATATAGGTATGTATTTTGAATATGATAGCCTCAAAAGTAGTATAAATGAAAAAAAGCATGGCATTAGCTTTGAAGAGGCAAAAGAGTTATGGAATGATGAACAACTTATTGAAGTTCCTGCGCGAAGTGATGGAGAGAGTAGATTTTTCTGTATAGGAAAGATTGGTGATAAGTTTTCGACAGCAGTTATAACATATAGAGGAGACTCTAAAAGGATTATATCTGTAAGAAGAGCTAGAAAAGAAGAGGTAAACTTATATGATAACTACTAATGAGCTAGATAAAAAGTTTGATGATGGTGAAGATGTTATGGAATATATGGATTTAACATCCATTAAACGACCTAACCTAGAGCAAAAACGAGTTAATTTAGATATGCCTATATGGATGATTGAAAAGTTAGATAAAGAGGCTAAAAGGCTTGGTGTTGCACGTCAAGCAATTATGAAAATGTTTTTATCAGAGGCACTAAATAAAGAATCTGCTTAGAATTAACCATAGTACTTCTAATACTAGATGGCTTTTCTAATAATTTAAGAAAACTTCATCAAAGTGGTAAACTTAAAACATTCCTATACTTCCTATGTTTAGGAATTTTGTTTAATATTTTGAAAATATGATTAAAACTTAAACTTTTAACAGTCGTTTAAAGTTGATAAACAATAGTAGCTTACAATTGAATATCATACTTTCTAATTTTATAACCAATTTGGCGTGCTGTCATGCCAAGTTGTGTAGCTGCTTTTGTCTGTATACCGTGGTTATCTACTAATGCTTTAATGATTGATTCTTTTTCCATATCTTGTAGGCTAACTCTTGTGTGCATAGGGTTAGCAGAAGGAGCAGTAGTCTCAACTGTTGGCTCATTCACATGCTCAACAACAGGAGTAGGTTCTGTTTGCATATGCATTTTTTGGTAATTAAATGGCAAAACATGATTTAGCATTTCTGGTAAAATCTCACCTTGAGGACATATAAGTACAATTCTCTCCATAGTATTTTGCAACTCTCGTATATTCCCAGGCCAAGGATAATCTAACAATATCTCTAAAGCATCTTTTGATATAGTCATCTGTTTGTGATGCTCTTTTGTGAAAATTTTAAAATTGTGTTCAATTAATAGTTTAACATCTTCAAATCTCTCTCTAAGAGGCGGTAAGTTTACAGGTATTACATTTAGCCTGTAAAACAGATCTTCTCTAAACTCTCCATCTTTAACCATCTGCTCTAAGTTTCTATTTGTAGCAGCTACTAGTCTAACATCTGTTTTAATTGTTTTTGTACCACCAACTCTTTCAAACGTCTGCTCTTGCAGTATACGTAAAAGTTTTACTTGCAAAGATGAAGTAATATCACCTATTTCATCTAAGAAAAGTGTTCCTCCATCTGCTATTTCAAATCTACCTTTACGCATCTCTTTTGCATCTGTAAAAGCACCTTTTTCATGTCCAAAAAGCTCACTTTCAAGTAATGTCTCACTAATTGCAGCACAATTTAGTTTTATAAATGGTCCATTTTTTCTTTTGCTAAGATTGTGAACAGCTGTAGCTATTAACTCTTTACCAGTTCCTGTTTCACCTCTTACTAAAATAGTCGCATTAGATGGCGCAACAGATTCAAGCATAGAAAAAATTTGACGCATTTTTGTACTTTTTCCAATAATGTTTTCAAACTTATAGTTACTTAGTGCTTGATCTTTGTAATATGTTTTGAGTTCAACTAAACTCTCTTTCTCTTTTGTAAATTTTTGTTGCCTAATTAAAGAACCACTAAATATTGTACCAACTATCGTTAACATTCTAACTATATCATCAAAATTTAAAATTGATTTTTCATCAATATTTGCAGAAATTACACCTACAACTCCATCATCTTGTAAAATAGGAACTGCAACGTATGAAATTGCTTTTGCATTTAGTGAACCTACCTTATTTAGATAGTTAATATTGCTATGTATATTTTCAATTACTACAGGTTCAGCACTTTGTGCAGCTAATCCAGTAGCACCTTCACCTAGCTTATATATTGCCATTCTTTTTTGTTGAGAAGTTAAATCAATTGAGGCATAAAGTTCTAGTGTATCCATATCCTCATTTAGCATAAATAGTGTGCTTCTATCAAGGTATGAGTTACGTTTTAGTAGTCTCATAGATTTTTCTATAGTCTCTTTAATATCTGAATCACTAGCTAGCATTACAGCTATATCATATAGCAATTTTATTTCATTATATGCAAAAGTAAGTGAACAAGCTCTACACTCATCTTTGTCAGGTATATTGATGTTATCATACATTTATGCACACTCCAATATAACATTATAATAGAATCTAAGTACTATCATTGGATAAAAATTAATCACTATTCATTTTTCTCAATCACTATTTCTTTTTCTGATGGAACAATTTATGCACAGTTATATTTAAAATTAAAGAGGTAACTATGCAAATAACTGTACACGGTACTCCTACAAAGCTAGAAGGTAAAGAGCAAAGAGTTGGAACTGAAGCACCAGCAGCAAGAATTACTAAACTTGATGGAACTCAAAATGTAATAGGCATGATAGCGCCAAATATTCAATTGATTGTAGCTATACCATCTCTAAAAACAGAAGTCTGCTCTTTGGGAGCAAAAAAAATAGATGATATTGTTAAAAAATATAACAAGTTAACTACAGTCATTGTAACCACTGATGGTATTGATATAGCAAAAGAGTTTACAGAAAAAGAGAAGATAGTAAGTTCAGAGTTTGTAGTTGATACAAATCTAAATTTTGCAAAAAAGTATGGACTGCTCATAAGTGATGGAAAATTAAAAAATCGCTTAGCAAGAGCTATCTATGTAATTGATAGAGAGGGCTTAATAATGCATAAAGAGATTGTTCCAGAGGTTGTAGATGAAGTTAATTATGATGCATGTTTTGAGACTATAGAAAAATTACTATTAGAGAAAAAAACAGGGCATACACATGAAGAGTGGATGTCTGTATAAAGGATTTTAAAATGACAAGTTTATATATTAATTGGTTAATTGAACATGGATTTGATGTAAATAATCTTGAATCAAGAGCATTTAATGGAAATACGCCACTACTACAAGCTGCACTTGAGGGCAATGAAATAATAGTAAATAGACTTATTGAAGCTGGTGTTGATTTATATGCTGTTAATGATGATTTTAATGGAGTACTATTTAATGCTTGTTATAAAGATAGTGACAATATAATTTATGCACTAGTTAAAGCTGGCGCTGATATTAATGATATAAATGAAGATGGTGAGACTGCTTTAATGTATGCTGTATCTGCATCTAAAATAAGATGTGTAAATGCCTTACTATCTTTAGGAGCTGATAAAAGTATTGAGAATATAGATGGATTATCCGCAATTAATTATGCAGTAAAACAAAATATCTATACACAATTGCGGTATGCATAAAATATATGAGGATACGGCGTTAACTCCAATGCGAGTAGCCAGTATGAGTGGTTATATAGATTGGCAATCACAACCATCTACTTTTAAACACTATCCAAATTTTTTATTTCGATACAAGTATAAAGAGAATCCTAACTTCAAAATTGTAGAGCTTTCAAGAGTTGTAACTTCAAATTTACAAATAGCATCAAAACCATATCTAAAACTAAATACTCCCTCTGCTGGAAATTTACACCCTATTGAGCTTTATGTTCAAGTAAGAGGAGTTAAAGGAGTACTTAGCGGAATTTACCATGTAGATGCAAGTCAAAATGAAATAGTACTTCTTCAAGAGATAGAAGATGATGGCCTTGAACACTCAGTTGGATTAGATAAACGTCTAAATGGCTACATTTTTGTAGTTAGCATTGTCGCATTTCGTTCTGAGTGGAAATATCAAGATAGAGCACTACGGTACTGCTATTTAGATGCTGGACACCAAATTGACTCTATTAAACAAGCATCTACAATTTTAGAAGAAAGTGTAGAAGTTTTATCAGATTATGACTCAAATGAGTTAGATGAGATTATGGGATTTAAAGATGAGGAGTTTAGTTGCGCAGTACTCTCAGTTGGTTCAATAAGTAGTAAAGATGTAAAAAAATTAAACAAAAAAATTATGCAAGTAGCTCCAACAGACTATTGTGAGAGTAGCAGTAATTTAAAAAGTATTTTTGAAAATAACTCATCTACTAATAAAATAATTTTACAAAAGAACATTAGTATTGATGAAAATGCAATACTAAATAGACGTTCTGCAAGGAAGTTTTATGAAAATTATGTAGATACATCAATGTTAGTAGACTCTCTTGCTAGTGCGAACTTAGACTTTTCAAATTTTACTATTTTACTTAGAAGTGCTAATAAAGAGTTAGGAGTTTATTTAGATGATACTCTTATAAAGGTAGGTGACTTTAAAGAGGAGATTAGCTCTTTATTAGTAGATCAACAATTTATTAAAAATGCAACTATGGTAATAGTAATGACATCTAGTAGGTTTGGTAAAAGCGAGCTGATAAATTCTGCAATACTTGCTAACAGACTCTATTATTTAGCTCAAGAAAATTCAATTGGCTTTACAGGAGTAGGGGCGTTTTATGATTATAAGTTACAAAAATTTTTATCAACTAAAAACTATATTCACTATGTATGTGCAGCTGGAGCAATTGAATGAAAAAATTAAAACATGAAGAGGCGAAGAAGATATTAAATATATTTCGGTTTTATCAAAAAAATGGAAAATTATATCTTGATGATGACATTGAATCACTTGACTCACTGTTTGATGCAACTGTAGATGCAATAAATAGTTGTGGTACTTTTAAAATAGAGTTTGTTCATCCATGTAAAGAGATTGCAGCAGGTGATGATGGATGGATAGGACACTTTAATGAGCGTGACAATCGCCGTTTTTTCCTTAGTGACTTGTACGATTTTCTTAAACTATTTTATTCATAGAATGAAAAATGCAAATGCTACTTATATATTAAGGATTTTTCATGGCTATAGTATATCTTCAAGATGACAATATCAAGGTTAGTGTGTCTGATGGGAAAACAATTAGACAAATTGCTCAAAGAGTTGGTGCATCTATGGAGTTTGGTTGCAGGGTTGGTGATTGTTTAACTTGTGTAGCAACTATTAAAGATGGTATAGAGTATTTAAGTCCAAAAAACTCAAAAGAGATAAAAGCTTTAGAGATGTTAGGTAGCGACACTAAAAACTTACGTTTAATGTGCCAATGCAGTATTGAAGGGGAGGGCGAGATTGTTATCTCGTATAGCGTTTGATGATTGGTGCTATTACTCCTATTTCAGAAAATGTACATTTTATAGGTGCATTTGATCCTAAAATTCGTACTTTTGACATTATTATGAAAACAGCTAATGGGAGCTCATACAATAGTTATTTAGTTCGTGGAAGTAAAGGTGTCTGCGTCATGGATACAGTAAAAAAAGAGTTTTCAGAAACCTTTTTTAAACGTTTAGAACTACTATGTGACTATGATGAGATTCTCTATATTGTATTGCATCACCTTGAACCTGACCATTCAGGAGCACTACTAGAGTTGATGGGAAAAGCGCCAAAGGCAAAACTAATCATCTCTGGACGAGCTGTAATGATGTTAAAGGGAATCATTAAAACAGATATTGCTTTTGAAGTTGCAAATACTGGGAAAACTATCTCTTTAGGTGATAAAACAATAGAGTTTCTAAGTACTCCATTTCTACATTGGCCAGATACTATGAGCTCATTCTTACATGAAGAGAAGATACTCTTTAGTGGAGATGTTTTTGGAAGTCATTACTATGATGAGAGACTCTTTGATGATGAAGTTGGTGATTTCTCTTACGCTTTTAAATACTATTATGATCATATTATGCGTCCATTTAAACAGTATGTTTTAGAAGCATTACGTTTATATGAAAAATTTGAAATAACAACTATTGCTCCACTTCATGGTCCAGTACTACGCTCAAATCCAGAGTTTTATATCCAAGAGTATGCAAGATGGAGTAGTGAAGCTAAGTTTAGAAAACATGAATTTAGCCATAAAATGCTCTCTGTTTTTTATATGTCAAGCTATGACAATACCCATAAAATGGCAGAAAAAATAACTGAGGGTGCTGATAGTATTGATGGCATAGTAGCTAGTATGTATGATTTGGCTTCACTTGAGGAATCAAATATGATTGATTTACTTGAAGAATCTGATGCTGTAGTAATTGGTTCACCTACAATAAATGGTGACGCTGTAAAGCCTGCATGGGATTTACTATCTTGCATGGCATATTTAGAGAGTGGTGGAAAAGTTGGTGCTAGTTTTGGCTCATATGGCTGGACAGGAGAGGCACCAGAAATGTTACATGACAGGATGCGCTGGTTAAAGTTCAGGCTTCCAGTTGAACCTATGAAAATAAAATTAATTCCTACAGAAGAGGAGTTAGATAAATGTTACTCATTTGGAATTGAAATTGCCGAAATTACTATGGGGAAAATGGTGGAGATGGAAATATGAATGAATTAAAAGTTATGGAAACAGAAGTAAAAGAGCTGTTACAATCATACTCATTAAATAGGTATGTTTATGATGTTATAGCTCCTTGGATTGCCTATGAATCTTTAAAGATGGGGCATCTATATGAAGATTTGGGTCTTGGTAGTAGAAGTGAAATGGGTAAGTTTATGAAAAAAAATTTTCCATTTTTAGCTTCAAAAAAACCAAAAGATAAACTATGGAAAAAGTTTATCTATGATGAAATTGGAAAAATCGCTCCAGCGTGTGCTACATGCAGTGATCAAATGAGCTGTTTTAGATGTATGGTAAGTGAGTTAAGCGCATGAGAACACCAGCTATCTCTACAACAGAACTTTACAATCATATAGATACATTACTTCAAACTGACACTCCACTTTTTATTCATGGAAGTCCTGGTATTGGAAAATCCTACATTGTTGCAGATGTTGCAAAAAAGCATTCACTTGAACTTGTTGATGTAAGATTATCACAAATGGATCCAGTTGATTTGCGTGGGGTTCCCTCAATTAAGGAAGATCAAACAGTTTGGATGCCTCCTGTATTTTTTCCAAAGGATAAAAACTCAAATGGTATTTTGTTTTTAGATGAATTAAACTCAGCTCCACCATCAGTTCAAGCAGCGATTTACCAACTAGTACTAAACCGTAAAATGGGTGAATACGAGTTACCAGATGGTTGGAGGATAATTTGTGCAGGAAATAGAGTAAGCGATAGGGGTGTGGTATTTCGTATGCCTACACCACTTGCAAATAGAATGGTTCACCTACATGTCCAAGCTAGGTTTGAAGATTTTAAACTTTTTGCAATTAAACAAAAATTACATCCATTTGTTATAGGGTTTTTAGGGTTTCGTCCAGATTTACTTTCGACTGAACCAGTTGTAGAAGATGATGCAAATCCAGCATTTGCAACACCTAGAAGTTACCATATGCTCTCAGATATTTTAAAAACAGAAAAGAAGATAGGTAAACTTGCATCAATTATATATGGGACAATTGGTTATAGCGCTGGTTTAGAGTTTACATCTTATGTAAAGGTTTATGAAGACTTGCCTGATGTTCAAGCTATATATCAAGGGCAATATCCAAATATTGAAAATACGCCAGCTCTTTTGTATGCATTGGTATCTGCATTAGTTGAGTATTTTGATGGTTCTGATTTACATAAAGAGCATCTATTAATCTTTAGTGAAACCTTACCTACTGAGTTTGGAGTGATGTTAATTAAGGATGTTATTGTTAAAGATGATACATTAGCTTTATTTAAAGCGTTTGATGAATGGTTGGTTAAGTATGGTGAATATATCATCTAGTTTTCTAAAGAAACTAGAAAAAATAAGAGTTCAATTTCTGTTTGACCATCCATTTTTGAGCGTATTGGCGTTATCTCTTTCTATGGTTTATAGAAAAAATAGTCATGAAGCGTTTGAAACAGATGGAATAACTATATTTATTGATATATCTATGGCAAATATTATTGCTGAAGATGAACTAAAATATATTTATGCTCATACACTTTTACACATATTATTAAAACATGCACTTAGAATGAAAGAGCGTGATAACAGAGTTTGGAATAGAAGCAGTGACATTGTAATAAACCTTCTGTTAAGTGATTTTGAACGAGTAGGAAAAAGACCAGAAGATGAGGTCTTACTTAAAAAATTTAGTAATAAAAGTGTAGAAGAGGTTTATCATACACTATATCGAGAGAACCAAGAATCAGATGAGACTCCAGATGAGAAAAATCCAAATGAGCAAAAACAGGATTTGATTGAGAATGAGGGTGATACAAAAGCAGCCATGGAGGATATAGATTCTTTAATTGTACAAGCCATGGGAGCTGCAAAAAAACATGGTAACACACCATCTTCATTTTTAGAGATGATACATGAGATCATACGTCCTAAAGTCGATTTACAGACACTTCTACACACATATATGACAGAGAGCTTTTTTGATAAGCAGAGTGATTTTTCACGTCCAAATCGCCGTTTTATTCATCAAAATATCTATCTGCCAGGTTATACACAAGAAAAAAATAGGCTAAATTTATATATTGCACTAGACAGGTCTATGAGTATATCTCAAAATGTATTCTCTAAATTTTTAGGAATAATAGATTCTGTACTTAGAATTAGTATGGATTTTAAAGTTACAGTTATCCCCTTTGATGAGAAAATAGATATTGAAAAAATCATAAGTTATGATGCGCAAGATTTAAAGATTGAGGTGGCATTTGAAAAAGGAAATGGTGGTACGCTATTTAAGCCAATTATAGACTATATTCAAACAGTTAGTGAATTGAACTCTTCATTAATGGTTTTAAGTGATGGCTTTTTCAAAATAGAGCAAGCACCACCAATAAATACACTCTTTCTCATAAGTGAAAAAGCGAATATGAAGCGTTTTGAAACATACGGTGACGTTTTTTATTTTGATTTATAGGAAATTTCTATGAATGAATTAAGTTACAAAGAGGAGATTGAGGAGTTAAAAGAGGAGAGCAACTTCGAAGAGCTTGGTGATGAATTATATATGAATCATAGCGATGTTGAAGCGAGGCTAGAGTGGGCATTTTATAGACCATCTGGTTCTCATCCACAACAGGTAAATGATATAAACCCAATCGTTTCAATTATGGCATTTAACCACTCACGACTAGGGGCACTAGAGAGGTTTACTCTTCTTCATGATGATGTTATCAAAGAAGATGATTTAAGAGTAAAGGTACGAAATAGAAGTAGAATGCTTTTTCGTGCAATGGTAGATAATGACTTTAAAGAACTAGTACAAGTTTTAAACAAATACCCAGTTTTTTTTGATTTAGCATATGATCAAATGATAAATGGAAGAATTTGGAATGAGATATATGCAGAACCTACAGCAGCATCTGACTTTTTAAATATTGCTTCAGATAGGCTTGATGATAAATTAATTTTAGGCTGTAAAAGGCGTCTACAACCAATAAGTATGTTACATTCTGACCAAGCAAAAGCATATTTAGATAGTTTGTGTAATCAAGTACAAAAATTGCATACTATCATAAAAGAACACTTTGTAGATGAGTTTGAGCAGTGGATAAAAAGTATAGATCTTCATCCACTACAAAAAATTCTCTGGCAAAAAAAGATTGATATTTTAAAATAGGTAGGTCTATCTCATGTCAAATGTAATAAAAAGTGTAATGAAAGCTATATATAACCTAAGTGATGAAGATAATTACAATGTATATGATTCAACTGATATTGCTGGTTATTTAGGGTTAGAGCAAAATGTTGTAGATGAGACAATTACAACACTTCATGATGCTGGGTTTTTAGGTGAATGTATGAATTTACATGATGATGGAGTAGAGACATATTATCTAACTGATAGAGCAATTGATATAGTGGAGACAAGATAGTGGTAGTTACCTTTTATGAAAAGCCAGGTTGCTCAACCAATGCTAAACAAAAAAAGAGTCTCTTAGAAGCTGGCTGTATGATAATAGAGCGTAATCTTTTAGAAAATGGTATGAGTAAAGACGAACTTTATGAGTTTTTACAAGAGCTACCAACTCCACAATGGTTTAACCCCAATTCTCCAAAAATAAAAAATAGAGAATTAGATACAGAAGTAATGTTTGAGAATGAAATTCTTGAACTATTTATTAAGGAGCCCATTTTAATAAATAGACCGTTACTCATAATTAATGGTAAAAAAATGTGTGGTTTTAATCAAAAAAAAATTGAAAGTTTGTTAAATAGTAAATTAGAGTCAAAAATCTCTAATTCTTGCTCACACTCAAAAAATAGGGAGTAGATTTTGAAAACTTTAATAAACTATATTTCTACAAATAGTAGTTTGGCTGGGATGTTATATCTAATACTAATTACAGTAGCAATTTCTTTAAAATAATATTATATTTTAGAGAAATCTATTATCTGATGTAGCCCTTATCACATCATCTTCACTTTTTTGCATCCAACCAGTTTTTACATTCTTAACATAATCAAATTGCGGAATATATGGTTTAATGTCAAGTAATGGAGTAGCATTAAGGATGTCAATTCCTTTTACTGTTATGATATTTTTATCAATCGAAATAATTTCTGTAATTGAGATACCAATTTTTGTTGGTCTAAGTGGTGAACGTGTTGAGAATACACCTCTTTTTTCTGTATCCATAAATGGCGTAACATTTAGCTCTGTTTTAGATGCTTCATGAAATTCATAAATTAGATATATATGGCTAAATCCATCTAAATCTTTTAATCCATCAACATACTCTTGATTAATCATTACTTTACCAACTGTATTTTGAGCCCCTTTTGGCTGAATAGGCATTTTTTCTAATTTTTCAAATGGTGAGAAAATAGCGCCTATTGGTTTCATAATTATTCTCCACCAAAGATGCCAAATGGTTCATCACTGTTTATAGATAGAGGATCAATTGATATAGAATCTACCACATAATTATCTCTATCTTTTGGTGGTAGTCGAAGCTCTAGTTTAGAAAGAGCCTCTTTTTCATCTTTAGCATCAATTTTATAGCTACGTTTGTTCTTAGTAGCTATTCTAATCTCTATAATATAGCGCATTAGCCCACTTCTTGGTTTGTATATCCATAAGTAGAAGAGATTGAACGAAGACGCTCAGCAGCTTTTGTAAATTTATCTATTGTGTAATCTATTTCCTCTTCAGTTGTATATCTTGACAGACTTAGACGCATTGCAGTGTGTGCAAGTTCAGGATCTTCTCCTATTGCACTCATTATTGGGTTTGCTTCAAGAGATTCAGATGCACAAGCACTTCCTGTGGAAGCTGCAATTCCTACTTTATTCAGATCCCATAACATCGCTTCACCCTCAATTCCACGTAGTGAAATTAATATTGTATTAGGAGTTCTATTCGCTCTAGGTCCTACAACAATTGTGTCAGATATTTTTGAGAGCTCATCTTCTAATTTATCACGTAGACGTTTAATATCTGTATTCATTTTATCAACATGCCCAGATGCTTGTTTTAGAGCAAGCCCCATACCTACAATATAGGCAACATTTAGAGTTCCAGCACGTTTACCACCCATCTGCTCTCCACCATGTAGAAGATTAGGCAGTGATTTTCCTTTTTTAACATATAAGCCACCAATTCCTTTTGGTCCATGGAATTTATGTGCAGAAAATGTTAAGTAATCAACATTTACTTTTGTTAAATCTACAGCAATCTTACCAATAGCCTGTACTGCATCTGTATGAAATAGTATTCCTTTCTCTTTTGCAAAAGAGCTTATTCTTTCTATTGGAAAAATCATTCCAGTTTCGTTATTTGCCCACATCATAGATATTAAAATTGTCTTATCAGTAACGGCATCTTCAATATCTTGAGGATTTATACCTCCATTATCATCAACATCGACATAAGTTACTTCAACACCATATTCAGTTAAAAATTTAAGAGTGTCTAACATTGATGGATGCTCTACTGCTGTTGTAACAACATGATTTTTTTCAGGATTTTTTAAAATATGTTTAAAATATATCCCCTTTAGTACACTGTTATTACTCTCAGTGGCACATGAAGTAATTAATATATCATCTTCATCAGGAACATTTAAAGCATCATACATTGCACCCATAGCTTCATTAAGTGCTGGGCGAACATCCATACCAAATTGATGAAGTGAATTAGGATTTCCATATAAATCTTCAAAGAAGGGTTGCATTCTCACTTTAACTAATGGATCAATTTTTGTTGTTGCATTGTTGTCTAGATATACTTTCATTACTCTTTTTCCTTTTTTTTGTATGTATATATTGGTTTGTTTGAATGGTCTTTTACTACACTTTCAGTTATTGTACAGCTCTCTAAATTCTCTTCTGATGGACAAGAAAATTGAAGTGGTAACATAACCTCTTCAATAATTCCTCTTAGTCCACGAGCACCTACACCTTTTTCTATTGCCTGTTGGGCAATTGCCAAAAGTGCATTATCTTCGAATGTAAGAGAAATTCCATCCATATCAAATAGAGCTTGAAACTGTTTAATAAGTGCATTATCAGGTTCACGTAAGATTTGTACCATTTGATTCTTTGTAAGCTCTCTAAGTTGTGCAATTACTGGAATACGTCCAATAAATTCAGGGATGATTCCATAATGAACTAATGCTTTTTGATCAATTTTATGCTCTTTCATCTCTGCTTTTTGTACAGAACCAAATCCTACTTTATTACTCTTTTTTGTATGAGTATCTGGAACCAATCCAACAAATGCTCCACCACATACAAAAAGTACATGTTTAGTATCAAAGAGTACTGTCTCTGTTGTTGAGTTTTTACGGCTACCTTTTACAGGTACATAAACTTCAGCACCCTCTAAAATTTTCAGTAAGCCTTGTTGAACACCCTCGCCAGAAACATCTCGTCCCATAGTAGATGATTCACTTTTACGCGCAACTTTATCTATCTCATCAATATAAACAATGCCACGTTGGGCTAGTTCAATATCGTAATTTGCAGCAGCTAACAAGCGTGAGAGTATACTTTCAACATCTTCACCAACATAACCCGCTTCAGTTAAAGCAGTAGCATCAGCAACTGCAAAAGGAACATTCATTGTTTTTGAAAGAGATTTTGCAAGTAGTGTTTTACCACTACCCGTTGGTCCTAAAAGTAAGATATTGCTCTTTTCAAGTTCTACATCATTATAAACTGGATTTTCAATGCGCTTATAGTGGTTATAAAGGGCAACGGCGAGTACCTTTTTTGCATCTTCTTGTCCAATTATATGCTTATCGAGAAACTCAACAATTTTTGCAGGTTTAGGTAGCTCTTCATGCATCTGTGTACGTTGTTCGTAACGAACCTCTTTTTGCAAAATACTAGAACATGTTGTAACACACTCGTTACAGATATTAGTTGTTTCAGATGAAAACATCTTTTTTACTTCAGACTGTTTACGTCCGCAAAATGAACAATGTTTTTCTTGACTCATGATTCATCCTTTTTATTAAATGACTCTAAAACGACATCAGCCAAACCAAATTTTATGGCATCATTTGCTTCAAAATAGTTATCTCTATCACTCTCTTTTTCAATAGTTTTAACATGTTTACCAGTAGCTTTTGAAAGAATCTTATAGAGTCTTTTTTTAAGGTTTATAATGTGGTTGGCTTGAATTTCAATATCACTTGCTTGTCCTTGTGTCCCACCTAGTGGTTGGTGAATCATAACTTCAGCATTTGGCAAAATGTATCTATAACCATTTTCACCACAAGTAAATAGTATCGCAGCCATCGATGCTACCATTCCCATTGCATATGTATGAACAGGAGCATTAATTAAATTCATTGTGTCTAAAATAGCAAGTCCTGCCATGACTGAGCCTCCAGGTGAACTTATATACATATGTATCGGTTCATCTGAATCTTCTGCTTCAAGATAGAGTAGTTGAGATACTATAATTCCCATCATATGGTCATCAACTGGCTCAGTTATCATAATAACTCGATCATTTAGTAGTTTAGAAAATAGGTCAAAATAACGCTCTCCTCTTGGTGAACGATCTTTTACTGTTGGAATCATAGGCATTTTTAAAATCCTTTAAATAAAAGCTTGTGTGAAATCTTCAAGTGACATCTCAATGACTTCTAGCTTATGTTTTTTTACAAATTTTTTCTCTTTTTTTGTTAACTCTTTATCTGTAACAATATATCCACCCTCTAAATCAAGTGTTAACTCATTTGCTACCATTCTATCTGTGTCACGGTCAAAAAATGTTCCTAAAAAAAGATATTTTTTTGTTTTTCTATAACTTTTTAAAGTTGGAGGTACTGCAAAACCTCCCATAGCTTCTGTTAACCAATCAACATAATCAGCATCAGAAATAATGAATGTTGGTTCAGGAAGAGGTGAACCCATTGGTTTAAAAAGAATTTTTTTAGCATCAGCTAAAACATCCTCTTCAACTTGAAAATATTTTTTATTCTCTACGTCATATTCAAATATCTCAAACCTATCTTTATCTGCCATTATTCTTGATTTTCCAATTACTAAACAGTGGGGCTCAAAAGCTAACATCTCTTGTAGTTTTGTGTCACGGTTAGTATCAACAATATATCTTGGATTCATATCTAAGATAGCTTTATGAAGTGCCGTTGGTGCAAAATCTTTTGTGTAAATGTGGTTCATTAGTTGTGTCATATACTCAACACCACGTCTCTGTTCTAAGTGCATAGCAGCGCGAGAGTATTCAAACATTAGTCTAGGACTCATAGTTCTACCATTGTTCATAGTTAAAATCAGAGAATCAGAATCATAAGGAACCTGTTCACCATCTTTTGTTTTTGAATCTTTAAAAATTCCAAGTCCAAAGTAGGGAACAGTTATTTGATTACGTATCTCTTTTTTTATATCTTCTATTAAATTGTCCATTAATGACATCCTTTTCCTGTGTAGCAAGTTTGTGCTGCTAATATTTTTCTTGCTAATGTATCTGTATTAAATTTGTCTTCAAGGTTATTTTTAAATTCATCATAAAAAATAGCTCCATCTTTTGAAATTAATATAACTGCTTTAGTAAGTTCATTCTCATATGGTGCTCCACTTAATTTTGTTCCATAATAGTCTGAAAACTCATCACTAGAATCAACTAAAAATTTAATATTTTCTAATTTTGGATCAATGTGTTCATCATTTGCAACTACTAAATATGCAGTCACCTCATATTCACCACCTTTAGGCAGATCAGTATCAATTTTTTTTAATTCATCTATTAAATTATTATCAATAAAACTAGTTGAAATAATTAGTTGTGTTTTACCATTGTGTCCACCAATTTCTGTAAGGTTTCCATCTATATCTTTTAAAGTGACTTTTTCAGATGCGTAACCAATATCAAGTGGCATATCTTTAAGATGCATTGTAGATGTCTTGTATTCTATTTGCAAAATTAGCTCCTATTAAAAAATTTTTTATTGCTAAATCAGTTCTGTTTATAATGCTTGGAATTTTAAATACTTTAATACCACCTTTATTTAATACTCTTGATGTATTTAGACAATAGTGATCTGCTAGTAGATAGTTACAATCACCAATTACCTCTAGTAAAGAGTAATGCTCACAAATATGGCGCGTATCATCTTGATCCTTTTTATTGCAAGTACAATTAATTATATTTCCTTTAAATTTTTTGTAAGAGCTTGAACTCCAAGGACTTTCTACTATATTGTTGAGGGTAAATTGAACATCAAATTTATTCACATCTATATTATAAATAGCAAATTTAGGGGCTGTATATGGGTTGTTATGGTAAATTGTTTGCTTTTCATCTAATGGAATTGCTACTTTCAACATCTACCCTTCAACTATCTATTTTGTACAGTTATTGCATATTGTGTTCTAGTAAGTTTGTAGAGATAAAAAACTAATTTATGACAAGTAAATACAATATCTAGACAAAAATGTCGTAAATTTGTTTTTAGAGGCTAAATTTACTCTAGAACATCTTATGCAGATACAGCTTTATAGAATGATTATAGCTACATGATGCGAGATCATTGTGAAACTAAGGAGCTAAAATGAGTTGTAGTACAAGTAATCCTGCTGAAGCAAATATGCCACAGGAGATTCAAGATAAAATTCATAACCACCCATGTTACTCAGAAGGAGCACATCACCATTATGCACGTATTCATGTGGCTGTTGCACCTGCTTGTAACATACAATGTAATTACTGTAATAGAAAGTATGACTGCTCAAATGAGAGTCGTCCAGGAGTTACAAGTGAGCGTTTAACGCCTGAAGAGTCTGCTAAAAAAGTTATGTATGTTGGTGGAGAGGTTCAACGTTTAAGTGTTTTAGGAATTGCAGGTCCTGGTGACGCCCTAGCAAATCCAGATAAAACATTTAAAACTTTTGAGTTGGTAAGAGATAAAGCACCAGATTTAAAGTTATGTCTTTCTACAAATGGATTAGAGTTACCAGAGTATGTAGATGAAATGGTTAAATATGATATTGACCATGTTACTGTAACTATTAATAGTGTAGATACGACAGGTGAGATTGGCTCTAAAATCTATCCATGGATTTTTTATAACAATAAAAGGATTTATGGTAAAGAGGCATCTAAAATACTTTTAGAACGCCAATTAGAAGGTATGAAAAAGTGTGTTGAGAATGGAATTCTTATTAAAGCAAATTCAGTTTTAATTCCAGGAATAAATGACAAACACCTTGCTGAAGTATCTAAAAAGCTTAAAGAGATAGGTGTGTTTTTACACAATATTATGCCAATTATCTCTGAACCTGAACATGGTACAAAGTTTGGTTTAGATGGTGTTCAAAGTGCTACTGATCAACAACAGATGGAAGTTCAAGAGGCATGTGGTATGGATATGAAACTTATGCAACATTGTCGTCAGTGTCGTGCTGATGCTGTTGGGTTAATTGGTGAAGATAGAGGTGCTGAATTTACAAAAGATACATTTGCAAATATGACATTTGAAGCACTAGAAGATCATTACGATATTGAAGCAAGACAAGATAGTCAAGCAAAAATTGAAGAGTTTAGAGGTTTCTTGGATAAAGCTAATGAGCGAGTACTTAAAGAAAAAGAGAATTTAAGTAGTGATGGACAAACAATTTTAGTAGCTGTAACAACTGCAGGCGAAGGTATGATTAATCAACACTTTGGTTCAGTAAAAGAGTTTTTAATTTATGAAGCTGGTGATAAAGGCATTAGATTTATTCACCATAGAAAAGTTGATTATGAATATTGTGCAGGTCCAGATGGTGAGAATCCAATTGAACCAATCATAGATAAATTAAAAGATTGTAAACTTATTCTTACTGCAAAAATAGGTGGCTGTCCGCAAAATGATTTAGCAGCGGCTGGACTTATTGCTGATCAAGATTATGCGTTTGAACCGATTGAAGCATCAGTTTTAAAAGCAACAAGAAAATATTTTAATCTGCCAGAAGAGTTAGAAGTAAATTAATTTTTTTAAAAAATTCAGATGAAAGGAGGAGGCAATGGCATTAATTAATGACACTACATTACGTGATGGCGAGCAGGCACCATATGTTGCATTTAACACTTTTGAAAAAATAAAAATTGCAAAAGGCTTAGTAGAGTGCGGTGTAGATGAGCTTGAAATTGGCATACCTGCTATGGGCAAGCGTGAACAAGAAGATATTAAAGAACTACTCTCTTTAGGTCTTGACACTCAAATGATGACATGGAACAGAGCCAAAATGAGTGACCTTGAAGCATCTCTTAATTGTGGTGTTAAAGCCGTTGATCTATCCATTCCTATATCTGATATTCTAATTGATGTAAAATTTGGTGGAAATAAAATAGCAATGTTAAAAGATTTAGAAGAGGTTATAGGTGTTGCTAAAGATGAGGGACTTTATGTCTGTATTGGGGCAGAAGATAGCTCACGTGGCTCTTTAGAGTTTATTAAAGAGGTTATGACTTTAGGAAAGGATCTTGGAGCTGATAGATTTAGATATTGTGATACAGTTGGTATTTTAACTCCATCAAAAACTTATGAAAATATAAAAGAGTTACAATCATTCAATCTCCTTCCAATTGAAATGCACACACATAACGATTATGGATTAGCTAATGCAAATGCACTAAGTGGTATTGATGCTGGTGCTATTAGTGTAAATACAACTGTAATTGGTCTTGGAGAGCGCGCTGGAAATGCATCTTTTGAACAAATTTCTATGGCTTTAAGGCATTTATATGGGCAGAAGCGTGATATAAACGCATTTGAAATGCAAAGCCTTGTTAATTTAGTTGCTGATTCTGCTGGTGTAAACCTTTCACTTAGTGCTCCTATTGTTGGAAAGCATATATTCTCACATGAAAGTGGTGTTCATGCAGATGGAATGATGAAAGATTCTAGTGCATATGAGCCATTTGATGCAAAAGAGGTTGGCTCAATTAGAGAGTATCCAATAGGTAAACATTCTGGTACGGGGACAATAATGTACCATCTAAAACAGTTGGGAATTAATGCTGAGAAACATGCTTTACAAAATCTTTTGCCAAAAATTCGTGAGATTGTAACTTCACGTAAAAGAGTACTTAATAATTTTGAACTTGTAAGTTTATACAAGGAGAATTTGTGTTTATAGGTTGGTTGAAGTTTGTAGATGTAAGTCAAGTTGTAAGTACAGCTGAAGATGTTGGCTGGCTAGCAGATGGTTATCATATAAAACTGATGATAATGCACTCACCTCATTTATGTTATGGGGCATATATTGATGGTGAACTCGTTGGTGCAATTATGGCAATTGAATTTGAAAACTCTGCAATGATTAAATATTTTATGGTTAAAAAAGAGCATCAAAAACAGGGTATTGGTAAACGTCTATTTGAGACACTTTTTGGTGTATTAGACAATGAATATAAGAATATCTACCTGCATGCAAATCCAAATTTAGTTCCATTTTTTGAAAAGTATGGTTTTAAAGAAAAAATGAGAGTAGGTCGCTTTGTCAATGTTGGTAAAGTACCACCATTTAATTTTACAAATGCTCATGCTAAAGAGCTTGATGGTGATAGTTTTGAATCTGTTATCTCTCATATTGATAAAGAGACCTTTAATGAGAATAGAATGGAATTTTTATTAGATGAAATGGAAAGAAATAGCTCACTTAAATTTACTCTACCAAATGGTTTCCAACACTCTAGTGTAGTCAATTCACGTCATGTATATTTGGGACCTTGGCAAGTTCGTAATGGTCATGAAGATGAGGCTGAAAAACTGATGAGAGGTGTACTATATTTTAGAGGTCTTAAAAAAGTAGTTGCAGATATTCCTCTTGGAGTTGAGCATATAGTTGATTTATACAAACGTTACCATTTTCAAAGTAAACAGCAGTTTGTTCATATGTCACGTAGTAGTGAACATGTGATTAACTTTGAAAATATATATGCATTTTCTTTATAGGAGCTATAGATGTCATTATTACAGATGTTAGAAAATGATGTAGTGTCAATTGATGCTATTAAGGCTAGTGGTGCACTGAAAGAGCGTTTAAGTTCATTAGGTGTAACTACTCAATCAGAAGTTCAAGTTAAACGATTTGGACTATTTAAAAGTACTGTTCAAATTATGGTTAATCGCTCACTAATAGCACTTCGTAAAAATGAAGCAAAGCTAATTGAAGTACATAAAATTTAAGGAGATAGTATGTCAGAAGATATAAAAGTATTTAAAAAAGAGTTTGCAAAAAGAAAAAGAATTGCAGTTGAGATTGCTTCAGAAATTCATGATATTGTAGAAGATACTTTATGGGTTGACTATATTAAGATGCCTGAGCTTAGTCAAAAACTAATTGTTGCAGTTGAAGAGGCAAACTCTTTTAAAGAGGAAAAAGGTTTATAACTAGACCTTTTTTATAATTTAGGACATCTATTATGGCAGACAAGCAAGAGATTCTTGATATGGAAATTTGTGAGTGTGGTGAGAAAAGTGTAGCACAAGCAATTGACATATTCCAAAACACTGCTTTGCCATTTAAAAAAGCTAAAAAACTGGTTACTGAATGTAGTAAAAGTTGTTGTAGATCTCCATTACTTAAATTGTATGACATGAACCAATTTGGACATTTTGATTATGATGAAATAGGCTATCTAATTAACCAACGCTTAGAACGTTTAAAACGCTTGAGCGAGGAGAGTTGAGAATGAAAAATATTAAACTAGAAACTCTAATAAATTGGTTAAAACAGTATAACTTATTTGATGATGAAATTGATTCAATTGATACAATTACAAGATTAGACCTAAGTAATAAACAGATTAAAGAGCTACCTGATAGTTTTGGACTATTAAAAAATTTAGTGGTACTAAATTTAGCTAATAACAAATTAAACACTCTTCCTATTAGTATGAAAGACTTAACCTCTTTGAGTAATTTAGATATTAGAAGAAATAGATTTGAAGTTTTGCCAGATGTTATACAATTTATGCCTCTTAGAGCATTAAATGCCAGTGGAAATAGACTTACTGATGCTTCAATTTTACAAAAATGCAGTGATTTAAGGGTTTTAGATTTAAGTGCGAATGTATTAACTTGCATGAATGAGTGTTTAGCAGTTGAAAATGAGTTAAGAACGCTAAACCTTTCGTACAATCTACTAAAAGATGTTACAAACATTTTTTCTAGATTAATTAATTTAGAGAGAATCAATTTAAATGGTAATCTATTGGAAAATATTCCAAATGAAATTAAAGCGATGCAATCTTTAGAAGAGTTAGAAATTTCAGATAATAAAATTGAAAAAATAGATGATGCATTTTATGACCTTGATTTAGAGAGTGTAGATTTTAGCTCTAACATGATAAGCGCTTTACATTTAAAACATTTAGATAGTCTAGAGAATTTAATACTTGATTCAAACCCTCTTTCAAAACTAGAATTTGACAAGACATTTGCTCCATATTTAAAAGAGCTGTCATGTGATAGTTGTATGTTAGATAATTTTGTCTTACCACCTTCAAAACATTTAAATGTATTGTGTTATTCATCAAATAGTATTAAAACTATTTCAGACGATATAGGTCAATATGTAGAACTCTCTGAATTAGATATAGATAAAAATAGTATATCAATACTGCCAGATTCATTAGCAAATTTATTGGCATTAAAAACATTGTATATTGATTCAAATCCTTTAAGTGAACAAGCAAAAAAAATTATCTCTATTTTAGATCCAGAGATATGCGATATAAATATGAAAAGTGGAATTAGCATAGAAAAGGCTACTGAGGACGACTTACCTGAAATGGCAAAACTATTAGCTGTTTTGTTTGAAATAGAGAGTGATTTTGAAATAGACTACAATAAACAGCTCTCTGGAATTACTACACTTTTTAATGAAAAAAGTAGCGATATTTTGGTCGCAAAACATGAAGGTAGAGTTGTTGGCATGATAACAATGCAAAGACTAATCTCAAGTGCAGCGGGTGATTTCATAGGTCAAATGGAAGATCTTGTAGTAGAAAAAGATTATAGAAAAATGGGTGTTGGTAGTAGACTAATAAATCAAATGAGAAATATTGCACAAAACCATGGATACAAAAGAATTCAACTCGCAGCTGATGCTAATAATGACAATGCACTACATTTTTATAATAGACGAGGCTTTCGTAGGACACATTTAAGTGTTCATCACTTCTAATACAAACTTCAGTTTAAAACTACAAAAAACTATCTAAATTATATATAACTACTCTATTAAAAGTACCAAATTCATACATTTTTTTATTCTTGCATAATCTATTCTTACAAATTTGTATCATTTACGACAAATATTGTTCAGAAAGTAATTTTGTAGCATTTTGTAGCCAAATAATTCGAGAACAAAGCTTGCACATAGCCCTATGAAGTACATAACGTATCTCAAAAATAGAAACGTTTATAACTAAGGAGAAAAAATGGCTGAACTTCGTCAAATTGCATTTTATGGAAAAGGTGGGATTGGTAAATCAACTACATCTCAAAATACGTTGGCTTCTATGGCACATTACTTTGATAAGAACATTATGATTGTTGGTTGTGATCCAAAAGCTGATTCAACTCGTCTTATCTTACATGAGAAAGCTCAATCTACAATTTTACAACTTGCTGCTGAAATGGGTACAGTTGAAGATTTAGAATTAGAAGATGCGATGAAACCAGGTGCTGGTATCTTTACACCAGACTCACCAGGTGGTTGGATTAACTGTACAGAATCTGGTGGACCAGAGCCAGGGGTTGGTTGTGCTGGACGTGGTGTTATTACTGCGATTAACTTTCTTGAAGAAGAGGGTGCTTATGAAGAAGAGGGTTTAGATTTCGTTTCATATGACGTACTTGGTGACGTTGTTTGTGGTGGATTTGCTATGCCAATTCGTGAAGGTAAAGCACAAGAGATTTATATCGTTATGTCTGGTGAGATGATGGCAATGTATGCTGCTAATAATATCTCGAAAGGTATTTTAAAATATGCAAATACTGGTGGTGTTAGACTTGCGGGACTTATCTGTAATGCTCGTATGACAGACTTTGAGTATGACCTTGCAAAAGCATTAGCTGAAGATTTAGGTACACATATGATTCACTTTGTTCCTCGTAACAATATTGTACAACATGCTGAAATTCGTCGTATGACAGTTGTTGAGTATAGCCCATCATGTGATCAAGCAATTGAATATAAAGAGCTTGCTCGTAAAATTATTGCTAATGACTATAAAATTATTCCAACTCCATTAGAGATGGATGATCTTGAAGCACTTATTATGAAATATGGTCTTGAAGTTGAAGCTGATGAAGAAAATGTAGGTAAAGCAGCAGCAGAAGCGTAAGTCTTCTGTTGTAATTACGACCTTTAGTTGTTCCCTTGTGGAATGAAACATTCTCATAATGAAAAGAAAATAATAGATAAAGAAGGAGAATTATATGTTTATTTTAGGTTTCCACTTCCCAAAAGATATGGGTAATAGTATTCCAGATGAAAAAGTTGTTGAAAAATTAGATGCTGCAGGTATTGATGCTAGCGATATTAATGAAGTTAAGATGGTTATGGAGGCACACGGTCAAGTAGAAGAGCTTTCTTATACAAATAAAGATACTTTTATGTTCAAAGCTCTTACACATTATATTAAGACAGCTGAATCTAAATATCTGATTTATACAAATCGTTACCAAATGGCTGAGTTATCTAAGAGATTAGATAGTGCTGATGATGAGACTATGGCTCTTTGTAAGAAATTTGATTCAATGGCTCATTTTACAATTGAAGCTGCATAAGCTAAATAATTGATATGTGCTTATCAAACGTAGCTAATTTCTACGTTTGATTAATTTGAAAAAAATTATAAAGGAGACCAAAATGGGTCCAGAAACATTGGAAGCAAGACAACAAGCTGCAATCGAAGAGGTATTAAAAGCATACCCAGAGAAAGCTGCAAAAAACCGTGCAAAACACTTGGGCGTTGGTGGCCCTGATGATGAAAGTCAAAAAACATGTGGGAATGTACGTTCAAATAAGAAAACAGTTCCAGGTGTTATGAGTCAGCGTGGTTGTGCTTATGCTGGTTCAAAAGGAGTTGTTTGGGGACCTGTAAAAGATATGGTTCATATCTCTCATGGTCCAATTGGATGTGGTCAATACTCACGTGCTGGTCGTCGTAATTACTATATTGGTACAACTGGCGTTGATACCTTTGTTACAATGAACTTTTCTTCAGATTTCCAAGAAAAGGATATTGTATTTGGTGGTGATAAAAAACTTGAAGTTTGTTTTAGTGAAATTGATGAGCTTTTCCCTTTAAATAATGGAATTACAGTTCAATCAGAGTGTCCAATTGGTCTAATTGGTGATGATATTAACGCAACATCAAAAATGTACGCTAAAAAAACTGGTAATACAATCGTTCCTGTAAACTGTGAAGGTTTCCGTGGGGTTTCACAATCACTTGGTCACCACATCGCAAATGATACAGTTCGTGATTACGTATTTGATGGCAATATAGATTCATTAGGTGATGCAATTGAACAAACTGATTATGATGTAGCTATTATTGGTGATTATAATATTGGTGGTGATGCATGGTCAAGTCGTATTTTACTAGAAGAGATGGGTCTTCGTGTAGTAGCTCAATGGTCTGGTGATGCAACTCTTAAAGAGATGGCAGCAACACCAAAAGTTAAATTGAACCTACTTCACTGTTACCGTTCAATGAACTATATCTCTCGTCACATGGAAAAAGAGTATGGTATTCCTTGGGTTGAGTATAACTTCTTTGGACCAACTCAGACAATTAAGTCATTACGTAAGATTGCAGCATTTTTTGATGAAGATGTTCAAGCTAAATGTGAAGAGGTTATTAAAAAATATCAACCAATGGTTGACGCTGTAACTGAAAAATATCGTCCACGTCTAGAGGGTAAGCAAGTAATGTTATTTGTTGGTGGACTACGTCCTCGTCACGTAATTGGTGCTTATGAAGATTTAGGTATGGAAGTAATCGGTACAGGTTATGAGTTCGCTCATGATGATGATTATAAACGTACTAAAGATGAAATTTTCCGTTCAACTGTAATTTATGATGATGTAAATGAGTATGAACTTGAAGCATTTGTTAAAAAACTTCAACCAGATTTAGTGGCATCAGGTATTAAAGAAAAATATGTATTCCAAAAAATGGGATTACCATATAGACAAATGCACTCATGGGATTATAGTGGTCCATACCATGGTTATGATGGTTTTGCAATTTTTGCAAAAGATATGGATCTTGCAATTAACTCTCCTGTATGGGGACATAGCAAAGCACCATGGGATAAAGAAGGAGAAGCGTAATGCAAGAAGTTGAAAATATTGTAAACGGTCAGAAATTATTCCAACGTCCTGAGTACAGGGACGTTCTTTCAAACAAAAAGCAGTTTGAAGGTGGTATGGGTGCTATTAACCCTGAAAAAGTTGAAGAGATTGCTGAGTGGACTAAAACATGGGATTACCGTGAGAAAAATCTTGCTCGTGAAGCGATTACTGTAAATCCTGCTAAAGCTTGTCAGCCACTTGGTGCTGTTATGGTTGCATTAGGATTTGAAGATACTATGCCTTATGTTCATGGTTCTCATGGATGTGTTGCATATTTTCGTTCATATTTTACACGTCACTTTAAAGAACCGACTCCATGTGTATCTGATTCAATGACTGAAGATGCGGCTGTTTTTGGTGGTCTTGTAAACATGAAAGATGGTCTTAAAAACTGTGCTGCAGTTTATAAACCTAAAATGATTGCAGTATCAACAACATGTATGGCTGAAGTTATTGGTGATGATCTTTATGCTTTTGCAACAGCTGCAAAAGAGGAAGATGGTGGTGAGTTTTTACCAGAAGATTATCCTATAACTTATGCGCATACTCCATCATTTACTGGTAGTCATATTACTGGTTATGACAACATGATGCATGGTATTATGTCTCAATTAACTGATGGTAATAAAAAAGATGAGAAGAGTGATAAAATTAATATCATTCCAGGATTTGAAACTTATATAGGATCAATCCGTTCTGTTAAATCTATTGTTGAAGCTTTTGGTGCAAACTATACAATGTTAGGTGATCACGCTGATCAGTGGGATATGCCAGCTGGTGACTATAGTATGTTCTCTGGTGGTACAAAACTTGAAGATGCTAAAGATTGTATTAACTCAAAAGCTACAATATCACTTCAAAAGTATGCAACAGTTAAGACTATGAAAATGGTTAACAAAAAGTGGAAACAAGAAAATGCACTTTGTAACCCAGTAGGTCTTAAAGGTACAGATGAATTTGTTATGAAATTAGCTGAACTAACAGGAAATGATGTTCCTGAAAAGTTAAAAGTTGAACGTGGTCGCTTAGTTGATGCGATGCAAGATAGTTATCCATACATGCATGGAAAGAAATTTGCTATCTGGGGAGATCCAGATTTCCTTGTTGGTATGGTTTCATTTTTACTTGAAATGGGTGCTGAGCCAACTCATGTACTTTGTCATAATGCTCCTCGTGGATGGGAAGATGAGATGAGAGCTATGCTTGATACTTCTCCTGCAGCAGCTGACTGTCATGTATGGGCTGGTAAAGATTTATGGCATATGCGTTCATTACTATTTACAGAACCAGTTGATTTTATGATTGGTAACAGTTATGGTAAAGAGCTTATGCGTGATACAAATGTTCCGTTAATCTATATTGGATTCCCAATATTTGACCGTCACCATTTACACCGATATAGTATCAGTGGTTATGATGGTGCATTAAATCTATTAACGTGGATTACAAATAAAGTTCTAGATCAATTAGATGAAGAGACAAAAGGTATAGCAAGTACTGATTACTTCTTCGATTTGATTCGTTAATTTTATTCCCTTTAACTCCCTTAAAATACCACCCTTTTTAGGGTGGTTCCCTTCCTAGTATGTAATATGCATTAACACTCAAAAAGGATGTTTATGAGTGTACAAGAACAGATTAAAGAAAAACTTCTCAAAGAGATAAATTCAGATATAGATAAGATGTATGACTTTATGGAACAACATTTTATATTAGATGAACAACATCATGATTTAATAATTAAGCAGTTAAATAAAGTAAAAGATCAATTCTACTTGATTGCAACAAATAGTAAGTTGTCATAATGAAACAACACCACATAGTAATAGAAAAATTATGTTCATGTGCTGAGAAAAACTCTACTGAACAGATACGTAGTTTTAGCTCAAAAATAGATGCAGAAGAGCACGCTTATGAATGGGCAGATAGTTTAAATAATAAGTTTTGTGGAAAACATGGTTTTGATGTTACAGAAGTTGATGACAATTTTGTAATTTCAGTTGAACAAGGTGGCTTTGAAGAGGCTTGTGAAATATAAAAAGGAGATAATTATGGAATATCATGTAGTAGTAGAAAAACTTTGCGGTTGTGCTAAAAGAAAAGGTATGCCTCAAATAAAAACATTTGATGATAAAGAGAACGCGTTAAGAGTAGCACGTGCATGGGCACAAGAGTTAAATGAAACTTTTTGTGGAAAGCATGAGTTTGCTGCTGTGGAAATTGACAATAATTATGTAATATCTGTTGGAGAGGGAAGTTATTAGTTAAAAATTTCTTAAAGTAAAAATTATAAAACAACTATATAACTACTCTAAGTATATTTATAATAAAGTTTATTAAAATAACTGAATGTGAATTTATTGGTTTATACTATAAGGATATGACTATGAAGATAGGTATACCAAAAGAGATAAAAAAAGATGAATTTAGAGTCTCTGTAACACCATCAGGTGTTCAGGCTCTTGTAAAAGATGGTCATGATGTTTATGTTCAAAGTAGTGCAGGAAGTGGTAGTGGTTTTGATGATATGGAGTATATTGAACATGGTGCTAATATCTTAACAAGCGTAGGTGAGTTGTTTAATCTATCAGATTTGATTATTAAGGTTAAAGAGCCTATCGAAGAAGAATATGAGCTTTTTAAAGAGAAACAGATTTTATTTACATATTTACATTTAGCTGCTGATAAAAAATTAACTCAAGTTTTACTACAAAAAAAGATTAGAGCGTTTGCATATGAGACATTAAATATTAATTCAAAACTACCTCTTCTTGAGCCAATGAGCGAAGTAGCTGGGAAAATGGCATCTTTGATGGGTGCTGTGCACTTAGGAAAATATAAAGGTGGAAGTGGACTGTTAGCTGGTGGCGCTGTTGGGACTAGCAGAGCAAAAGTTATGATTTTAGGTGGAGGAGTTGCTGGTAAAGCAGCAGCTGAAATTGCATCTGGATTAGGTGCGGATGTTGTAATATTTGATATAAACTTAGAGAGACTGCACTATTTAAATGATGTAATGGATTCTAATGTGTCTACAATGTTTAGCTCAGCTTCTAATATAAAAAATATTTTACCAGAGTGTGACATAGCAATAGGGACTATTTTAATTCCAGGGGCAAAAGCTACAAAATTAATCACAAACGATATGCTTAAATTGATGAAAAAGGGTAGTGTATTAGTTGATGTATCAATTGATCAAGGTGGCTGTTTTGAGAGTTCTCATGCAACTACTCACTCTAATCCAACTTTTATAAAAGAGGATATTGTTCACTATTGTGTAGCTAATATGCCTGGTACTTATCCTAAAACATCCACACAAGCACTTACAAATGCAACCATTCACTATATTCAAGCATTAGCAAAATTTGGTTCAGAAAATATTTTTGAGGCCATTCCAGAGATGGTTAGTTCATTAAACACATATGATGGAATCTTATACAATAAAGCAGTTGGGGATGCTCATAATATTGAGTCAAGTGTTAAAATATTATAAGCGCTCTTCCAAATGGAACTTTTGCTTTTCTTGATAATGCCCAAAGAACTTCATAATTTGGAGGTACCTTTGGAAACCATCCATCACCATCTGTAAAATACAAAAGCATTGTATTCATTGGCATATTTGCATCAATGTACTCAAATACAGGACGGTAATCAGTTCCTCCACCACCTTTTAAGGCAAAGTCTAATTTCTCTCCACCTTGAAAAGTGTAATGAGCATGAACTTTAGCATCTGCAATTAAAAGTTCAATTCTTACAGAGGGGAAATTGGTCATTATGGTTTTAAACTCTTCCATGAAAGCACTAAGAAGCTCATTGTCAATTGAACCTGATGTATCAATTGCTACAGATAAACTTAATGTGTCACTTGTAAGTGATGGTAAAATAAATCCTCTATGTATATGTTTTTTATTTGGTGGCATAAAGGCATAATTGTTTCGCATATGTCTGTTTATTGCATTATATAGTTCAAAGTGCCAATCAATATCTAAAGCTTTTACTTTTTTCGCAAGTCTTTCAAGACCTGATGGCATTTGACTTTTACGCTCTGCTATCTCTTGTGCAACTGATGAAGCATAATGCCACTGTGATTCATCAGTTGCGTCAAGTTCATCATCTATATTTTCTAAGTTTGATAAAATTTCTTCGTTCTTTTTAGTTTCATCATCAAAAGCATTATCACTGTAATAGTCCTCTTTTAATGCCTCATAAATCTCTTCAGCAAACATACCATTAAACTCTTCATTGTAATTTGCTCCTACTGGAATATTTAGACCATTTTGCTGCAAGAGATTATTAATTGCATAATCAGTTGCAAGTTGCCACAGTGAGCCACGCCTATTTAATCGGCGTTGCTGGTGAGCTAACACATGATGCATAACAGAATTGGTAAGAATAAACATTAGCTCTTGCTCATTACGTTTTGCTAAAAACTCTTTATTGTATAAAAAGCGTTTTCCATTACTAGCATAAGTAGATACTGCTTCACTTGGTTCATGTTTAAGCCTTGAAGCTAACATGCCAAAATATGGATGTTTAACTGTTAAAGAGCTTTTTGCTTTAAGAAAAAGTCTATCTATATTCATCAAGCGACCTTTAGTGCATTAAGTTGTTAAATTTTCTCATCCACAGTGTCCAACTATCAATATGATCTAGTTCAATATTACGTTCTCGTAAATCTTGAATAATCATAACAGCAAATTCTCCTGGTAAATTAAGTGAATAACTAATCAGATTATTTAATTTTTTTGAACTTGTATTTTCATTTATTCTCATTGTAAGAGCTGCACAGAGAATATGTAAAGCAGATGCCTCACTTGGTACATCAACACAATCGCCACTCAAAATTGAATCTAAATCTGGTAAATCACCAGCTACAGACTTAAAGCCCAAAAATGATGCAGCTAACTCCTCTCCAATTGCGCCACTTACCATTGTAAGTAAAAGGTCATCATCTGGATTTGAAGAGATTATCTCATTTACATACTCCCAAGTACGTGGGGTTGCAAAAGATTTACTGTCATCTTTAGTATTAAATGCAAATAGTGCATCAGGTCTATGCAAAATATAAGCAATTATTGAAGCATCTATCTCATTTTTTATAGCCCAAGTTTTCCAATTGTCAACATCAACTTCCATCTCTAAATGGACAAAGCGGTTTGCTAAGGGTGATGCCATTCTAAATACAACACCACGATCGCTTTCACGGTTTCCAGCGGCTACAATAGCCCATCCATCTGGCAGATTGTATTCACCAATTTTTCTATCAAGTATAAGCTGATACGCTGAAGCTTGTACCATAGGAGCTGCTGTATTTAATTCATCTAAAAATAGTATTCCCTTCTCTTGGCTACCATCTGGTAAAAATGATGGTGGAGCCCAAAGAGCAGTCTCTTTTTTTGTATCAAAAAATGGGATACCTCGTAAATCAGTTGGATCTAATAGAGATAATCGTAAATCAATATAACTCATATTTTTATCTTTTGCTACTTGAGCCACAATTGAAGACTTACCAATACCAGGAGGTCCCCACAAAAAGACAGGTACTTTTCTTTCACATAAATGTGAAAGTGAACGTTTTGCATTTAATGGATTCATAATTTCTCTTCATAAATAATTTTATATAGCTAATGCATTTATAATGCGAATAAATATCAATATAAAAATTTATAGAATCAAAAATCACTACATTTTTGTAGCTTTTTTGTAAGCCTTGTACAAAAACATCAAAATAACAATACCAATTTCAAGAATAAAAGATGTAAATATCTATTTAAATATTACATTACAAAAAGGATATAAGATGTATGAAAACGAAATGATAGAGTTTAATGACAATAATTTTAATCACTATATTAATCACTTTGGTGATTATGAGCTTGAATATATGGAAACTTATTTAGAATTAGAAAATATTGAACTTGATAGTGACTCTTCAGAAGAAGTATAATCTAACTGCTGATTTTGACTTATGTTGGTAATAATTGGATTATCTGATTTTCTTACATCTACCATAACAGATAGTTTGCTATTACCACTACTTAGAACAACACCCTTTAGAGGTGAAATATCATTAAAATCTCTTCCCTCACCTAATAAAATATGTTGCTCTTTTGGAACAATATTATTTGTTGGATCAAACTCTGCCCATCCAGCATTAGGAATATATACAGCAAACCAAGCATGAGATGCATCAGCACCAAATAGCTTCTCTTCCCCTTCAGCTGGTAACGTCTCTATATATCCACTCATATACTTAGCAGGCAAGCCTATAGTTCTAAGTGCTGAAATTGCAAGCTGTGCAAAATCTTGACACACCCCTTTTTTAGCTTCAAAAATCTCTTCTATTGGCGTAGTAATATCGCTAAAACCAGATAAAAATTCAAAGTCATTAAAAATGCGCTCCATAAACTCTAAAGTAGCTTCGTACAGGTCTCTATCTTTATGAAAAGATTTAAGTGCATATTCTTTTATTTTTGATAGATTAGTTGGAATAAGTTTTGACTCAAAAAGGTACTGTTTCGCATATAAATCATTTTGATTAAATTGAGATAGTCTTTTTAACGCTTCATTATAGGTAATGCTATTACTTTTTATTCTATCAATATTTTCTTCAATAAGGTTTGGAAAAATTTCTACTTTTGACTTACCTATAACACTGAGTGAGTTGTGAGGTTCTCTAAGTAGCATATGGGTATTTGTATTACCAAATATATCCATAAATTCATATGCCTCATGAACTTTAGGATTTATCTCCATAGAGAACTCTAATAATTTTTGGTACGGTGTAACTTTTGGTTTTAGTCTTGCCATATTATGACTAAATGTCACACTACCTTGGTACTTAAATTCTGTTTTATGGTAAATTTCATAAATCATGGTTATTCATCATAGTGCGCAAAATAGGTATTTGAAAATTCATTAGAACACTCCAAAAATAGACCAGATACCTTTGCTAAAACACTATCTAGCTCAAGGAAAACCCCTTCTTCCTCTTTTATGCTCATAAAAGATTTTAAATCTATAGATTGTAGTAACGATTGAGCTTTAATTATAGGCTCCTCATATGGTGTTGATGTAGTTTTTGCTTTAGGTAACAGTTTAAACTCTCTTAAAAGTTCATCTGTTATATATGTTAAAGATTTTGGAAATTGTTGATTTAGTATTAAAAAATCAACAACACTCTCTAATGTTAAAGAGCTTTTATATTGAGCCCTATAGGCATTAAAACTTTCAATAGAGTTAAGCATTACCTCTAATATATCATGCCCAGTGGCTTTGTCTAGTTTTAGGCATAACATAGATCTTGCTTTTGAGATTAAAAGCAAGGCATCTTCAATTTTATAACCTATGTCATAAAGGATTAATCCTTGCTCTTTAAAGATACTCTCATTTACAAGCTCTTTATATGCCATTAGGTAAATAAGGAGATTATCCAACTCTTTTGCTATTGTGAGGGTTGTGTCCATTTTTCTACTTGTAAAATCATTCCACTCTTTTTGCATTTTTTCAAATACTTTCCATGATTCAATAGTTAAAAGATCTTTTAGATTTACATTTGCATTAGATAGCATAGCAATTGTTAAAGATAGAGATCCAACTCTTTGTGTATCTTTAATGATTGACTTAATCTCTATCATTGGAAAGACACTGATATTATTTTTATTCTCTGTATTTAAAAATCCAGGGTAGGTCATAGTCATATGGGTTAGGGCATTTTGTAAAATAATTTGTGAATCTCTTGACATCTCTACTTCATATCTATGAAAGTTAGTTATTCGTTTTATTACATGTAGAATAAGTCTAGTTGTTGAAATTGATCTTGAGTGATACCTTCCTAACCAAAATAGATTCTCAGCCTTCATAGTAGATATTTTATCAATAGAGGTTTCAACATATGGAACATACTTTAACGAATTAATAGGGTCTGTCTTAAGGACATCTTTGCCTAGAATCCATAAATCTTTACTTATGCCACCATTTTGTGAAGATACCATTAAATTATCTTTGCTTGCAGATATTCGAACAAGTCCACCATTCATGACAGAATAGTCGTCCCCTTTTTTTAAACTAAATGTTCTAATAACAGCATTTCTAGGCTCTATTTTGTCATTTGAATAGTATGGCACTGTGGAGAAGTCTATCTGCTCTTGGGCAACGTATTGATGTGGATTTTGTAGTAGTAGGTTAATTAGCTCTTGGCGCTCACTTTCAGATAGCTTTTTACCAAAATAGATTTTTATTTTTTCTGTTCTGTCAATCTTTTTTATAATGAGTGTATCTATATTTTCTATTACATAGTCAAGCTCTTTTTTCTGCCCACACCACCATGTAGCAATTTGTGGGAGTATTAGCTCCTCATTTAAAAAGTACTCAGCAATTTTCTCCATAAAAGGATTCAGCCCAATATTCTCAACAATAGCACTACCTATTGGGTTTATCATATTTAGCTTATTTTGTCTCATTGTCTCAACAAGCCCAGCAACCCCAAGTCTTGAATTGTTTCTAAGCTCTAGAGGATCACAGAATCTGTCATCTACTCTTCTTATTAGAGTGTTGACTTTTTTAAGTCCGCTTAAACTTTTAATCCAAAGAGCTCCATCTTTTGTTAGAAGATCATCTCCTTGAACCAGATTTAAGCCAAGAAATGAGCTTAGATATGCGTGTTCAAAATAGGTCTCATTGTGAGGACCTGGTGTTAGTATTGCTGCACTTGAGATGTCATTATTAGTTAAATCTAGTAATAAATCTTTATAATCTTCAATAAAAGGTGATAACTTTTTTATAGATATATTAGGATATAGCTCTTTAGAAATAATATTCATTGTTAGTCTATTCTCTATTGTGTAACCTAACCCTGAGGGAGCTTGTGTTTTATCACTAACGACCCACATCTTTCCATCGGGTCCTCTAGCTATATCAGTTGCATAAAAATAGAGATTAAAATCTTCTTTATATCCAAAGTCAAAAACTTCTGTTGAAAAACCTTTATGTCCAAATATCACTTCAGCTGGAACAATATTATCTTTTATAAGTTTTTGCTCTGAGTATAAATCTTTTAAAATTAGATTAAAAAGTTTTGCTCTTTGTTTAAGACCACGTTTTATCTCATCCCATTCACTACTCTCTAATACAAATGGAATAGGATCTAGTCCCCATGATCTATTTGTCGCCATATTATGATCATCATAAATGTTATAGGTTACACCATTATCTTCAAAGTGCCAATTAATCTCATCTTGTTTCTCTTTTAGTAAATCTAGCCCTGAATCTTCTATATCATTAACAATGTTTTTCCAACACCCTCTGATATTCTTTTCATTGTCATACATCTCATCAAACGATGACTCAGAAACATAACTATCAAAAATTTGCATCTACTGTTTTGCCCACTTTCTTCTTAAATCTAATGTATTTGGATATTCTAGACTTTGAGTTACCTCTTGGAAAAGAAATATTTTATCTTCTGGTCTATCTTTATTTAGTACTGCTCTTTTTGCACCATTAACATCCATTAAACTTTGCTTTACTACCGATGCTGAGACGTATTCTAGCTCACCTTGTGTATGGTTAAAATCCCAAAATCTATTAAATCTTCTAGATTCTGCCTCATTGCTATTAATTGGAAATGTATCATATGTTCTTCCACCAGGGTGTGAAACATAATATGTCATACCACCAATTGATCTTTGATTCCATCTGTCTACAATATCAAAAACTAATGGTGTATCTACACCAATTGTAGGATGTAGTGCTGACCACGGTTGCCAAGCCTTATATTTAACACCAGCAACAAATTCACCCTCTACACCGCTTGGACTAAGTGGCACAACTACAGAGTTACAAGTTAAAAGATAACGTTCTGGTACGAAATTATTTACTTTTATCTGTACTCTCTCTAAAGAAGAATCAACATATCTTGATGTCCCTTGCGAACCGCTCTCTTCACCTAGAACATGCCAAGGCTCAATTGCTGCGCGTAGTTCAAGGTGCACATTTTCAACCGTTGCCATCCCATAAAGTGGGAATCTAAACTCAAAAAAAGGATCAAACCAATCAAGTTCGAAATTATATCCCTCATTGTTTAAAAATTCAACTATATCTTTTATATCTTCTTTCACATAGTGATCTAGTAAGAACTTATCATGAAGTTGTGTACCCCAACGAACTAATTTATGTTTATATGGTTTTCTCCAAAAGAGAGATACTAATGTTCTAATTAATAACATCTGAAGTAGCGCCATTTTCGAATGTGGTGGCATGTCAAATGCGCGAAGCTCTAATATACCAAGTCTCCCAGAGCTAGAATCAGGTGAATAGAGTTTATCAATACAAAATTCAGAACGGTGAGTATTTCCTGTAATATCAGTTAACATATGTCTAAATAGTCTATCTGTAAGCCAAAAAGGAACATCCCCATCTTCTGGAATCTGAGAAAAAGCAATTTCAAGCTCATAAAGATTTTCAAGTCTCCCCTCATCAACACGCGGTGCTTGCGATGTTGGTCCAATAAAGGTTCCAGAAAATAGGTACGATAGTCCAGGGTGATTTTGCCAAAAAGTAATTAAACTGCGTAGCAGTTCAGGACGTCTGAGTAGTGGACTGTCTTCAGGTTTAAGCGCACCAATTGTTACATGGTTACCACCACCTGTACCTGTATGTTTACCATCTAGCATAAATTTTTCTGTCCCTAGACGTGACTCTTTTGCATCTTTGTAGAGTGTAAATAGGTTGTCACGTAAAGTTTTCCATGAAGTTACAGGCTGTATATTTACCTCAATAACCCCAGGATCTGGTGTAACTTTTATTGTGTCAATTCTTAGGTCATGAGCTGGCTCATAGCCCTCTAGTACAACTTTTATATCTAACTTTTTAGCTACTGCCTCAATTGATGCAATTAGCTCTAAAAAAGAATCTGTATGATTTAGAGGTGGTAAAAATATGAAAAGTTTGCCATCTCGTACCTCTATATTTAAAGCTGTTCTTATAAATGTGCTATTCTCATCATTTTCAATTGTTAACTCATCAGCTTTTTTAGCTCTTTTTTTAGCTTTTTTAATAAATTTACCAAGTTCAGGAGCAGCAGCAAATAGATCAGGTTCTAGATGTGGGGCTAGCTCATCTTCAGGGTTTTCTATGAGTGAATCCATAGGTAGCCTTAATCCAATTGGTGAATCACCTGGAATTAAGTAAAGATGGCCTCTTCTAAACTCCCACGATGATGTCATCCATCTATCTTCTGCGTAATTAAGTGGTAATATAAACCCAACAGGCTTGCTTAATCCTTGACTTAGTACCCTTGCAATAGTCTGTCTTTGGCTAGCGTCATTTAAATCATACTCTAATGGATCTATGTCAATAGGAAGTTCTGCCTCTTTCATTATGTAGTGAACAGGATCCTCATATGCTGTCACAATAGTCTCATTACTAACTTTTAAAGTCAGTGCAAGAGTATTTAGGAATTTTTTAGCATCATCATCTGTATATGAATAGCTCTCATTCATATTCGCAAATAGATTAGGGTCTTTCCAGATAGACTTTTTATCTTTTCTCCATATGATTGATGTTTGCCATCTTGGAATAGGTTCACCAGGGTACCATTTCCCTTGTGCATAATGTAATATTCCACCTTTACCAAATGAGGTTAGTAATTTTCTAGCAAGAGTATCTGCAAGAGCTCTTTTTTCTGGACCATCTGCTGCTGTATTCCACTGCTCTGATTCCATGTCATCTACTGAGACAAAAGTTGGTTCACCACCCATTGATAATCTGACATCATTTTTTTCAAGCTCTTTATCAACTTTAAAACCTAATTCGTTAATAGCCTCCCATTGATCATCTCGGTAAGGTTTTGTAACTCTAGGGGACTCAAATACTCTCGTAACAGTATTTGAATAGGTAAATTCAGTTTCACATTTATCACTAAGTCCCTCAATCGCATGAGCACTCTCAAAAGTTGCCGTACATGCTAATGGAATATGACCCTCTCCTGCAAATAGTCCACTTGTTGAATCTAGTCCAACCCAACCAGCACCTGGTAGATAGACCTCTGTCCATGCATGCAAGTCTGTAAAATCTTCTTCAGGACCACTTGGGCCATCAAGAGGTTTTTCATCTGATTTTAGTTGAACAAGGTAGCCAGATACAAATCTAGCAGCAAGACCAAGAGACCTTAAAACCTGTACAAAAAGCCACGCATAATCTCTACAGCTTCCTAATTTTTTATCTAGTGTGACTTCACACTTTTGTACTCCTGCTTCAAGTCTTATTGAGTAGTTTAAGAGTTTGTAAATTTCTGTGTTTAGGTAGACTAAAAAATCATTAATAGTGCGTTCTTTAAGGTCAAGTGACTTAATGAGTTTTTTTAGCTGTTTACTCTTATCTGTCACTTCAAGGTACTGAGAAAGTTCTGTTTTTAGATCATCTTTATACTCAAAAGGATATTGCTCTGCATACTCCTCAACAAAGAAGTCAAAAGGATTAATTGATACTAAGTCTGCAATGACTTCAACATCAATTCCAAACTCTTTTACTTTCTCTGGAAAAACTACTCTTGCAAGATAGTTTCCATATGGATCTTGTTGCCAATTAATATAGTGGTTCTCAGGTGTAATTTTTAGAGAGTAAGCATCAATAGGCGTTCTACTATGTGGAGCTGGACGTAATCTAATAGTGTGTGGTGAAAGCGATATATACTTGTCATATTTATAATGAGTTTTATGAGAGAGTACAACTTTTAATGACATGATTTTCCTTTTATTTAGAGCAATATTATATCATTGAATGCTCTCTATAAGATTACTCATTTGATTAATTATGATGCATTAAATTTACTTTAAGTAAGTGGTACTTTTCTTGCTTGTTTATTAGTTAAAAGGAGCACATATGGAAACTGGTAAAGCATATAAAAGTTATGTTACAGCAATGCAAAACTACCAAATTCCTGATGGACGTAAGAGTTATCAGCAACCATTTGCTGATGACTTTGAATTGATATATGCAAAAGTTCAGAAAGATGATGTAAATTTAGGTAATGCTAATGAATACTTAAACTCTTTATCCAAAGAAGAGCTTTTCACTTTGCAAAAATATTCTGGATTAGCAGAAAGTATTGAAATTGGAAATTTAAGCACAGAAGCTGCATATAATCTTTTAATGCATGATAATGAACAGTATGATTTTAATAATAATGGAGTTAATGAAGTAGGTGAGGGGAATATTCATCCAGTAGTGCCAAGATCAATGTCATCTGATGTTCGTGAAGCTTATATTGATGGTCTGAATGCACTTAATGGAAAAGATAGGTTTATGGCAATGACACTTACATTTGATATGGGTCGCTTACAGTCTCAAATTGATGGCTCTTCATATGCCCCAGTAGTAATTGATTATGACTACTTAAGTAAGAGGGTTGATGCTATGCTGAATCCTGAGGGTATGGCTTTTACATCAGAAGAGACAAAAAATAGTATTCATAAATTTTGGGAAGCCTTTACATTATCTTATAGTGGTGAAATTCCTGACAATGATGGTAGAGATAAAGATACTACATCTATTGATAACTTTCTTAAAGAGTTGCGGGAAAAAGGTGCAAGTGGCTTTTTAGCAGACCTTAATATGAAAAAAATTGAAGAAAAGATTGAAGAATTTCGTAAAAAGTTGATTTCTGAATTAGGAGTTTCTCCTGAATCTCTAAAAGATATTGAAAAAATGGTTGATGATTTTAAAAAGCAGCTTTTAGAAGAGCTACAATCTGGTTTGGATAAAAGTAGAGATTCAAAAATACTAGATACTCAGGCTAATATACAGGTACTTCTTAAAATGAAGGACGAGACAACTTATAGTCCTCTTGAAAATCTACTTCAAGAGGACTAATAGAAATTTATTTCTCTTTTCCATTTCCATAATGTTCGAATAGGTAATCTTCAACGGTTTTAATATCTTCTTTACTCATAGGAGATTTAAATGCATTAATCATTTTCATGATTTTTTCTCTCCAAAATGCTCTCGATTGGGGACCTTGATTTGGAATGTATCCAAATGAGTGGCACATTAAACAGTTTGCTTGAACCGCGTCAAAACCTTTACCCATTTTAATCTCATAAGGCATATAAGGAACTTTTATTTCAGTCTTAACTTGAGCGAATAACGTACTAAATGTTAACGCTGTAAATAATATTATTTTTTTAAGACTAGTCATTTAGTGCCTCGCTATATTGAATTTTAATTTTTGTCATAATTGCTCCCTATACTACTTCTACATTTACAATTTGGATACCATTATATTTGTATCCGCCATGGTTCCAACCAATATCTTCAGACATTGGTTGCTCATCTCCTAGGCTATTAATAGCTTTTGACATAATTTTTAGTTTGCCATATTTACTAGGTTTAAATGAGTACCTAAATTCTCTATATGAATATCTGCCAAGATTATCTTTTAAAATAGCCTCTTCCCAGCTTTTTCCATCATCTATAGAGACTATAACTTTCTTAATACCAAAACCACCATCCCAAGCAACACCACGAACAACAACTTCTGAGTGATGGTATATTTTAGCGCCATTTTCAGGGTATCCAATTACAGATTTTACATTCATAACAGTAATTGGTTTAGTTGTTTTATAGTGTTTTTCAGGTGTCTCACTCTCTGTCTCATTGTCTGCAATTCTATATGCTTTATCCATGAAAAATAGAGATTTATATTTATCTGTAACAGTAATATTGCTTAGCATTTTAACCCAGCTATCTGAATAATAACCTGGGATAATTAGACGTAGTGGATAACCATTTAGATATGGTAAATCTTCACCATTCATCTGGTACGCAATAATAACGTGTTCATCTAATTTATCAATCTCTAACTCTCTAATAAATGTTGGAGTTTCAAAATAGGCTGCTTTTTCAAGACCATTAAAACCTATCCATTTAGCATTACCCTGAAGACCCGCTTTTTGTAATAAATCTTTTAATCTAACACCTTTCCATTTAGCACATCCCATCGCTCCACTACCCCACTGAATACCACCAGCAGTTGGTGTATATGCAGATCTACTATTACCACCACATTGAAGTACAGCACTAACTTCAACTTGTTCAAAACTATTTTTTAATTCATTAAGTGTAATTTTAAGCTCTTTTTTTACTAAACCATTGATATGAATTGTGTAGCTATTTTCATCAATATGTGTTGGAATATCTGGAAGATGCCACCTTACAAAAAATTGATCATTTGGTGTATGCTCTGAGGTAAATACAGATATTGGGGTCTCTAGTAGAGGTGGCCTATCTGAATATGTAATTAGGGGTCTTTTTTCAGGAAAAGCATATTTTGAAATTTTCCTTGTCTCATTTGGCTGTCCAGTTACACCAGCAGTAGCATTATTTGTAAGTAGAGCAGCTGAAGCAACTATTGAAGTTTTAAAAAAATCTCTTCTTTTCATTGTAATCCTTTTTTAGTGGTACCATTATAATTAAATCATTTTACAATTTAGTAAATGATTGGTATTAATTTTTTATTTTATAGTGACTTAATTGCGGATTTTTATCTAAGTTATGCGTAGTAGTTTTTAACACCTTCTATGTTACTTCCCATATTTAAAAGTATCATGTCGGCAATAACTAAAGCAGCCATTGATTCTGCCACTACTGAACCACGAATAGCTACACATGGGTCATGTCTACCTTTTAAGTTCATCTCTTTTTCATTATTATTAATATCTACTGTATCTTGAGTGATAAAAATTGATGGAGTTGGCTTGAAATAGACTTTAATCTCTACAGGCTGGCCATTACTCATTCCACCTAGTATTCCCCCTGCATGATTTGTTTTAAAACCATTAGGACTCATTTGGTCATTATTGGCTGAGCCTTTATGCATAGAAGCTTCGATGCCATCTCCAATCTCAATAGCTTTTACAGCATTAATTCCCATCATCGCCTCTGCTAAAAGAGCATCGAGTTTATAGTAAAGTCCCTCACCAAGTCCAACTGGAAGGTTATTTATACGAACCAACGCCATACCACCAACAGAGTCGTGGTTCTCTTTTGCTTTCAAAATAGCATCTTTTTGCATCTGCTCTACATCCTCATCAAGAGCATATATTTCACTGCTTCTTACGTTTGAGAAGTTGTGACTTTTTGCACTAATCCCATCAATTTGGGCTATTCCGCTTTCTATACTGATGTTTAGTTCATTTAACATAAGTTTTGCAACAGCCCCAGCTGCCACACGCGCAGCAGTTTCACGTGCGCTAGAACGTCCACCACCTCTATAATCTCTTATTCCATATTTTTCCCAATAGGTAAAATCTGCATGTCCTGGGCGAAATAGCTCAGCTACCGCACTATAATCTTTACTCTTTTGGTTTGTATTAAAAATAATCATAGCAATTGGTGTACCTGTACTCTTTCCCTCAAACGTTCCACTTAATATCTCAACACTATCACTCTCTTTTCTAGCAGTTGCATACTCATTTTGACCTGGACGACGACGATCTAACTCGTTTTGTATGAAATCTATATTAATTTCAAGTCCTGCAGGTACACCATCAACAACGCAACCGATAGCTTTGCCGTGAGATTCTCCAAAAGTTGTAAAGTGAAATTTTATTCCAAATCTATTCATACATTTTTCTCTTGTAAAATTTTTAGAGCAACCTTCGCTGCTTCTTGCTGAGCATGTTTTTTACTATGCCCATATGCTGTTGCGTAGTGCTTATCATCAATTTCAACAGCTATTTCAAACTCTTTTTTATGGTCAGGTCCACTAGAATTTACTAGTTTGTAGTTTGGTGTTGTCCCATATAGTGCCTGAGTAAGCTCTTGAAGAGTTGTTTTAAAGTCCTTAAACAAGGAGTTGAGGTCAATAGTTGGATAGTTTTCTTCTAATAGTTTTATAATAATTTTCTCAACTTCTTTTAATCCACTCTCTAGGTAAATCGCCCCCATAAGCGCTTCAAAAGCATTTGAAAGAAGTGATGGTTTTGTTCTTCCACTATTATTCTCTTCAGCACTTGAGATATATAGATACTTGCCAAGGTCAATATACTTAGCTAGTCGTGTAAAACCCTCTTCATTTACTAAAGAGGCTCTAATTTTAGAGAGTACTCCCTCATTTTCTTTAGGAAATTTAAAAAAAAGATACTCAGCAACAATTACATCAAGCACAGCGTCACCTAAAAATTCTAAACGCTCATTGTTGTATGGCTGTTTGAAACTTTTGTGTGTAAGTGATTCAAGTAGAAGTTTCTCATCTTTAAACGTATAGCCTAGTGTCTCTTGTAAAACTTCAAGCATGTTTTTGTGCCTCCTCTTTTGCAATTATGTCGCATCTTTCATTCTCCTCATGGCCATTGTGTCCACGTACCCAAGTCCCAATTACTTTATGATTTTTAGATGCTTCAACATAGCGTTTCCATAGGTCAGGATTTTTAATTTTTTTGAAATCTTTTTTTATCCATCCATCAAGCCATTTGTTAATAGCATTAACAACATATGTTGAGTCGCTGACTACTTCAACTTCGCATGGCTCTTTTAGCGCTTCAAGACCTGCAATAACACCCATTAACTCCATACGATTGTTAGTTGTATGAACCTCTGATCCACTTAGAACTCTCTCTTTATCTGCATAAACTAAAATAGTTCCATACCCACCAGGGCCTGGATTACCTAAAGATGAACCATCACTGTAAAGCGTAATCTTCTTCATATTCTCCACGACTTAGTATAAGTTCACAACGTAGTGTATCTACATGCAGACAGTTTGGACAGCGGTGAAACGAAAATGGAAAAACATGTTTACATTCGTCACACAGATATTCAAATTGTAAATCAGCACTACAGTTGTCACTGTTTTTTAACCCTATTAAAACATTAAGCTCAAATACATTGCTTTGATTTGAATCTGTTTGATAACCTTTTGCGGCATAAAGCTCACTTAGATATGGGATGGAAGAGATTATATCGAAATTTAACTGACTCTCGCGCAAATTCCATAGTATGTCAGTTAGGTTAAACACTATATCTTCATTGATATACTCCCAAGCTGATTGGTTATTTGAACGAAATAAAAATCCAAGTACCAATCTATGAAACCTATTATGATGCAGATATAATTTTATAATCTCTATAGTTTTTTCTTCATTAGACAACTTTTTATTGTGCATTGCTTTCATAATTAAGAGAAAAAGAGCATCTTTTTGTAGGTTCTCTTGCTGCATTTGCAGTGATTCTAAAACTTCATGTGCTTTATCATAACTTTTTAGTCTCTCATGAATAATCATTAGATGCATTAGAGCTTCAGGCGTACGTGGATAGAGTTTTAATAGTTGCATCAGAGTCTCTTTTGCCCGTTGCATAAAGCCAGCTTTGAAATATGTTTTTCCAAGTTGTAACATTATATGTTTTCTCTCTTGTGGGCTTTCTGGTCTTTGAAGTAGTGTTCTATAAATATCTATACTCTTTTCAAAATCTCCAGAATTATAGTAAGCTGAAGCTAAAAGTTGAAGTGATTTTGCTGGTATTGAAGTTGCATGAAGTAAAGAATCTAAATGTTTATAGTCACTATGAAGTTCATATTGCTGTAAAAATTTGCCTAAATTTAAATTTTGTTCCCTTCTTTTAAACAAACCCCACCAATAATTAAAAAAAGTAACAATAAATATAAGTGCAGTGAAAACTATTATTCCAAATAAAGGGTCACGGTATTCTAATCCATCCATATGGTGTGCCTCGTTTTGCAAAGTAAAAGTATTATAGCGTGATAAGTGATCTATTGTAGCTTTTATGGCTTCAACTAATAAGAAATATAACAAATTTAATATATTTTAAGTTCATGCTGTATACAATGACGGTTGGACTTTTCTATATGTGCTATTTTCAGACCCAAAATTCTGGGAAATGAGCTACATTTAAAGTTATTGTTAATGCTTGTTAATTAATTTTAACAGTCTTAATTGCTATTAAATAGTTTAAAATATTAAATTAAAAAATAAAGGAGGGCGTAGTGAGAAATGTTGTAATCATAGCGATGCTGATAATTAGCTTCTTGAATGCAGATAACACTAACAAATTGGGTATGTACGAAGCAATTGGTAAGCAAGCACCGCTTGATTTGCATTTCACTGATGAGAATGGGAAGGATGTTACGCTGAGACAATTGGCCGATGGGAGGCCACTATTGTTGACGCTAAATTATTATGTTTGTTCTGGTATTTGTAGTCCACAGTTAAATGAATTAGCTTTAACTCTTGAGCAGATGGAGCTAAAGGAAGGACTAGACTACAAAGTAATTACCGTTAGCATCAATGATGCTGAGGGTCCAGCCATTGCAGCACAAAAAAAGAAGAATCATTTAGATTCAATAAACCGTGAATTTGATAGAAGTGCTTGGAGTTTTTTAGTAGGTGATGATAAAAATATTGAGTTACTTGCAAAAGCGGTTGGTTTTTACTACGAAAAAACCGTAAGTGACACTGGTGTGGTTGACTTTATTCACCCATCAGCACTGATTGCTATATCGCCTTCGGGTAAAATATGTCGATACTTAAATGGTATTAAACAAAATCCATTTGATGTTAAATTGGCAGTTTATGAAGCCGCACAAGAGAAAACGGGTCCTAGTATTGCAAAAATAGTAAATTACTGTTTTTCATTTGATCCATCAAGCAAAAAATATGTTGTTGACTTTGAAAGAATTATTGGCATTGTTATGTCTTTAATGCTTTTTGGTTTTTTAGCATATCTAATTATATCGGGTCGAAAAGATTCAAATCATAAAAAAGGAGAAGAGAATGAATAAAACTTTCTATGACGAAACACACACAGTCTTTGGTCATCATGATAGTAAAATCCTAAACTGGATTTTTACAATGGATCATAAACGTGTTGGTATTCTTTATGGTATTCCAATGCTTTTAGTATTCGCAATCGCTATTACAGTAGCATTTATAATGAGGTTAGAGTTATACGCACCAGGTGAGCAATTTATTAGTGCTGATTTATACAATCAAGCATTTACATTGCATGGTGTTTTAATGGTTTTCTTATTTATTATTCCAGGAATTCCTGCGGTATTTGGAAATATCATTATGCCTCTTATGATTGGGGCTAAAGATGTCTCTTTCCCAAGACTAAACCTATTTACATGGTACCTATATATGACAGGTCTTGTAGTGGCTGTTCTTTCACTGTTCATAGGTGAGGGTGTTGCTGATACGGGTTGGACATTTTATGCACCATACTCAGTAACTACAGATACTAACGTTGTTATGGCTCTTTCTGCTGCATTCTTACTTGGTATGTCTTCAGTTCTTACAGGTCTTAACTTTGTTGTTACAATTCATAGATTACGTGCTCCAGGTATGGATTTCTTTAAAATGCCTCTATTTGTATGGGCAATTTATGCAACTGCATGGATTCAAATTCTAGCAACTCCAGTTGTTGGTATTACACTAATTCTTGTTATTATTGAAAAATTTACAGGTATCGGTATTTTTGATCCATCAAAAGGTGGAGATCCTGTACTTTATGAACACCTATTCTGGATTTATTCACACCCAGCTGTTTATTTAATGATTTTACCTGCATTTGGTATTGTTTCTGAAATTATGCCAGTGTTTTCACGTCGTACAATTTTCGGTTACCATGCAATTGCTTTATCTTCAGTAGTTATTGCTGTTGTTGGTTATTTTGTTTGGGGACACCACCTTTTAGGTTCAGGTATGAGTGATTTAGCTCGTGCAATTTTCTCATTCTTAACATTCTTTGTTGCTATTCCAACTGGTGTTAAATTCTTTGACTGGGTTGCTACTATGTATAAAGGTTCTATCCGTTTAGATAGCCCTATGTTATGGTCACTTGGAACAATTATTACATTTATGATTGGTGGATTTACTGGTCTTACAATTACAATGATTGGACAAGATTTACACCTTCATGATACTTATTATGTTGTTGCACACTTTCACTATGCAATTCTTTCAGGTGTTGTTTGGTTTTTCTTTGCTGGTATTCACTACTGGTATCCAAAAGTTACAGGTAAAATGTATAATGAGTCTATAGCTAAACTTGTTTTCTATATTCAATTTATCGGTTTTAACCTTCTTTGGTTCCCACCATTTATTGCAGGTTACTTAGGTATGCCTCGTCGTTATTATGATTATTTACCTCAATTTGAAATTTATAATCAATTAGCATTTTATGGTGCTGTTATTATGATTTTTGGTCTTGTTTGGATGTTTTGGAACCTTTTCAGAGGGATTAAACATGGTACACCAGTTGGTAACAACCCTTGGGAAGCAACTACACTAGAGTGGCATTTACCATCACCACCACCAGCAGGTAACTTTTCTAAAACTCCATACGTTGATTTTGATCCATATGAGTATCACCATGGTGAGCCAGTGGTTAAGTTTGACGAAAATTATAAAAGGATTAGCTAATGTCGCATGCAACAGGTCCTGAAATTGTTATTGATCCTCAAGGTAATGAGCACTTAGCTGTTGATTTCCAAGATGATTATGAAGCCGGAATATTCGGTTATTGGTTATTTATTTTCACTGAATTTATGATGTTCGGTGCAATGTTTATGGTATTTACAATATATTTTACTATGTACACGGCTGATTTTGTTGAAATGTCAAAAGAGCATATGAACCTAATGTTAGGTGGAACAAATACTGTTGTTTTACTAATTAGTGCATATATGATGGGTCTTGGTATGATGAACCTTGAAAAAGGAAATCATGATAAGGCAATCAAATTTATTTGGTATACAATTATTTTATCTGTTGTATTCCTAAGTATCAAAGCTGTTGAGTGGAGTCATGATATTCATCTTGGTCTTTTCCCAGGTGATCCAGTTTTAGAGAGTATGAGCAAAGGTGCTAACCTTTTCTTTGGTATGTATTTCTCAATGACTGGTCTTCATGGTCTTCATATTATCATCGGTATAGCTTTTATGTACTGGACTATTAAGTCTATAAAAAATGGTGAAGTTGGTGCGCATCGCCCAGTTTTCATGAAAAACGTTACACTTTATTGGGATTTTGTACACCTCATTTGGGTTTTCTTATTCCCGTTATACTACATGATAGGAGGAGCAGCGTAATGGCAACTGATGTTCAAAGTAATATAGATTATAAAGCAAAAAACGCTGTTGATGGAATTAAATATAGAAACGGAATCGTTTTATTATTAGTTTTAACGACTATAACATTTATCCAACCATCAATACTCCCGATGGATCTTGGTGGAACACTTGCAGCACAATTAGTAATTGCATTTATTAAAATGGCAATTATTGCTGGAACATATATGCACTTTACTTCTGTTCCAGGTTATTTAAAAGCGTTTGTCTATACAGTAATTGGTATGATGGCGTATGTGTGGATTATGGTTATTGTTGATAATCAACACAGAGATATGAGCATGTTAACTGCTCCTAAAGCTGGTGTACAACATAGTGCACCTGCACATCATTAGTAGAGGGGGATTGTATGGAAGGAATTTTAAGTAATGTATCAACCTTTGCTGCTGAAGTAGATAGAGGTTTTTGGATACACATTTATATATCTTTATTTGTTTTTTTAATTGTTGCAGTTCCAATGTTTTATTTTGCATGGAAATATAATGCAAACAGAGTTAAACCAGAAGATATTGAGAATATTTCACACCACGTTGGTCTTGAAATGGCGTGGACGATTATTCCTATTATTCTTGTACTTGTACAGTTTTGGTATGGTTATACATCGTTTAAAGAGTTAAGAACAATGCCTAATGAAAAAGATTCATTAGTTGTCCATTTAATTGGTAAAAAGTGGTCATGGTCTTATACTTATGAAAATGGTAAAAAAACATCTGAGCTTTATGTGCCAAGAGATAAAAACGTTATTTTAAAAATGACTGCACCGGTTGATGATGTAATTCATAGTTTTTGGATACCTGCATTTAGAGTTAAAGAGGATGTTATCCCTGGACTTGAAACTAAAATGTGGTTTAATGCTAACACTAACGGAACTTATGATGTTGAGTGTACTGAGTATTGTGGTACACGTCACTCATATATGCTTTCAAAAGTTAATGTAATTGATCCTGCAGTTTATAATGATTGGTACAGTAGTGATAAGCGTACACCATTTGAAACAGCGGATACTAAGCTTTCAGCTGGTCAAATTGCATTCGAAGAGAATGGATGTAATGGTTGTCACTCAACAGATGGTTCAGTTTTAGTAGGTCCATCAATGAAAGGTTTAGCATCTAAATCAGATACTTACCTAAAAGATGCTCTACTTACTCCTGATAAAGATGTTGCAGAAGGCTTCTCTGCTGGAATTATGACATCATATCAAGGTGTATTAAGTGAAGAACAAGTTAGTGATATAATTAAATATATCAAAGGACTATAATAAAGTGAAAAATTTAATAATCTTTACTAGACTTTACCTCTCTTTAGGGGTAACTCTATCTGGATTATTAACATTTATTATAGCAAAAGGTACAATTACGTTTGACGTAGTTGTACCGACATTAGCAGTATTGTTACTTTCATTAGGAACATCTGCACTTAATCAATATCAAGAACGAGAATATGATGGCAATATGCCTCGTACTAAAAATCGTCCCCTTGTAACTGGTGAAATATCTATCTTTAATGGTCTGTTAATCTCTATATCTTTAATTATTGTATCTGTTATATTAATTACGATGAGTTTGGGAATGACGGGATTTAACCTTTTTCTGTTTACAATACTTTTGTATAACGGCCTATATACTCCAATGAAAAGATGGAGTGCATTTGCGGTTATACCAGGTTCATTACTTGGCGTAGTAGCTCCTGCAATTGGTTGGATTGCAGCTGGATATTCGCTTTTTGAAGTTGGTTTTATTGCGCTTGCAATTCTTTATTTTATATGGCAAGTTCCTCACTTTTGGCTTTTAGTTGTAATGTATCATGAAGATTATGTTAATGCTGGTTATCCAACAGTTGTAGAGATATTTGGAAAAGTTTCTCTTCACCGTATTACTTTTATATGGATGATTCTTACATTTTTATCAGCTGTGTTTGTTGTAGCAATATTTGAATTTTCATTTATGGTTAATTACATACTTTTTGCACTGATTTTTGCGCACGTTATGTATCGAGCAATAAAATTTATGAACTCACCCCTAGAGTATTTGATTGCTAAAAAAACCTTTATCCACTTAAATGCGTTTGTTCTACTTACAGTTTTACTTGTTACAATAGATAGATTATTTAATTAAAATAACAAGAAAATAATATAACTTTTTATTTAATTTATTATACTTTCTATTTATAACTTCTTATCAATACCTTATACCAATAGTGATACTCTTCCTTAAGATATATTTTTAAGGAATTTTTATGCTAGTAGACTTATCAAATAATTTGAAAAAAACAGTACCTTGGAGGCTAAAGAGGTACTACATGTATACTTTTGTGACTGTTATGTCATTAATTACTCCATGGATAATTATAAACGGTAACCACTTTTTCCTTTTTAGTTTTGATCATAAGATGTTAAATCTGCTATTTGTACGCTTTGATATGCAAGAGTTATATTTGATGCCATTTTTATTAGTAATAATATTTTTAACAATTTTTTGGCTTACTGTTACAGGTGGGCGTGTCTTTTGTGGATGGATATGTCCACAAACTATTTTTCGTGTAGTATATAGAGATTTTATAGAGACAAAATTATTAAAAATTAGAAAAAGAATCAAAAATAAGCAAGAAGAACCAGACTACTCACTGCCTATAAATAAAGTAAAAAGAGTAGTTGCAATCTTAATTTGGTCATTTTTAGCGATGATTGCAGCTATGGATTTAGGTTGGTATTTTATCCCACCTGAAGACTTTTTTCAATATATACAAAACCCAAGTGATCATCCAGTTATGATTGGTGCATTAGTTGGACTTACACTATTTTTGATAGCAGATATAGTATTTATAAAAGAGAACTTTTGTGTTTATGTCTGTCCATATTCACGTGTACAGTCAGTTTTATATGATGATGATACTCTAATGTCTGTTTATGATTATAAAAGAGGTGGCGCAATATATGATCATAAACACAACTTATTAAATACTAAACCCAAAGAGAGTGATGCTGAATGTACAGGATGCCAAAGTTGTGTAACAGTATGTCCTACTCATATTGACATACGCAAAGGACTGCAACTAGAGTGTATAAATTGTCTTGAATGTGTGGATGCATGTACTACCGTAATGGGCAAATTAGGAAAAGAGTCATTGGTTAGATGGTCAAGTACTAAAGAGGCTGAAAGACATGAGGGTAAAACAAATTTATACCGACCTAAGACTATTGGTGGAGCTATAGTTCTTACAATAATTTTTGCTATTATGGTTTATGTTGCTAGTACAAAAGAGCATATGTTACTTAGTATTAATAAAGAGAGCAGACTCTATACTATTGAAAAGATAAAAGGTAAAACATTAGTTAAAAATAGTTACGTATTTTTGTTTGATAATACAGATAATGAATCTCACAAATTTTATTTTGATATAGTAGGACATGATGGGATAAAGATAGATAGACCCTCAAAGCCATTTAGGGTAGATGCTGGCTTTAAAAAGAAAAAAGTAGTAGTATTGAGTACAACCAAACAATTATCATCAGATAATAGGCGTGATACCTCGATACCTATAACAATACGAGCATACGCGCTAGATAATAAAGATGAAATTGTAGTTAATAGAGAGGCTATATTTGTCTATCCAAGATTAGATAAAATAAAACAGTAGAGGCTAATTGCCTCTATATGTCTGTAGCGCTTGCATGTAACTAGCTCTTTCATATGCTGATGGATTGTCAGTATGAAGTAAAGAGATAGATCCTTTCATTAAATCTAGTGATGAGTACTCTTTTTCTTGCATCCAGATTCTTAAGTTTTCTAAAACATTTTTTATATGTATCTCTTTGTTGATTAATAAAGATGAAACCATCTGAACACAGTCGGCTCCACTCATTATGGCTTTTAGAATATCAAAGTGAGAGTGAACTCCAGTAGATGCGCAGAGTGATAAATTAAGTTGATTAAATAAAATAGCACTCCATCTAAGTGATTCACTTAAATCATTAGAGCTACTTAGGTTAACTTTCTGTGTTGTACTAAGTTCATTTAAGTCAATATCTACAAAAGTTGGTCTATCAAATAGAACCAAGCCATTAGCCCCAGCTATTTCAAGTTTTTTAGCCATATTCGCAGGTGAGCTAAAATTAGGGCTCATTTTAACGCTAATAGGCAAAGAGGTACTCTCTTTAACTGTTCTAATGTCTTTTATATATAACTCTTCAACGTCATTAGCACTCATATTGACATCTACTGAAACATGTGCAATATTTAACTCAATAGCATCAGCACCAGTCTGTTCTATCTCTTTAGCATATTTAACCCAACCGCTATTGGTAGAGCCATTAAGACTAACAATAATAGGAATATCAGTACTAGCTTTTATTTTAGTTATCTCTTCTAGATATTGCTCAGATTCAGCGTTTTCATAACTAGATATTTGTGGAAAAAAGTCTTGTGATTCTGAAAAACTCTCACTACCTTGTGTTAAAAAGTAATCTAATGCTTCACCCTCGTGTGTAATCTGCTCTTCAAAAATTGAGTGCATTACAACAGCAGAAATACCATTATCTTCAAGACTCTTGATAGCATCAAGAGAAGAGGTCATAGGAGACGCACCTGCTATTATTGGATTCTTTAGGTCAAGTCCTAAGTATTTTGTAGAAAGATTCATTATATTGATACCTCCTCTTTAGTTTTGTACCTATTTACGATTCCTTTGTATCTATCATACATTGTATCAGCCTGATAAGTTGCAGTTTTTAAGAACTCTTTTGCGTTTCCAGAATTTATCTTCTCAACCATCTTAAACCTTGTTTCATTGTACATAAAATCTTTTACAGGAATTTTAGGTCCCTTATAATCTAGAATCATCGGATTCTTATTCTCTTTTTCAAGCTCTGGGTTATATCTAAAGAGTGGCCATAGACCACTGTCTACTGCTTTTTTCTGTTGATCTAGTCCATATCTTAAATCATAACCATGAGCGATACAGTGAGAATAGGCGATTATAATTGATGGACCATCATATCTCTCTGCTTCCATGAATGCTTTTACAGTTTGTGTATCGTTTGCACCCATTGCAATTCTTGCAACATAAACATTCCCATAAGCTATTGCCATCATTGCTAAATCTTTAGGAATCTGTGCTTTTCCACCTGATGCGAATTTAGCAACAGCACCAACCATAGTAGCCTTTGACTGTTGACCACCAGTATTTGAATAAACTTGAGTATCAAGAACTAAAATATTTACATTTCTCCCTGTTGAGATAACGTGATCTAGTCCACCATAACCTATATCGTATGCCCAGCCATCACCACCAACAATCCAGACAGATTTTTTACTTAAATAATCTGCTAGACTATTTAGATGTTTTGAATCTGAGTCATCTCTATTTTTTAGAATAGTTTTTAGTTTTTCTATTCTCTCTCTCTGTTCAAAAATATCTGCTTCATTAATTTCAGTAGCATCTAGAATCTCTTTTGAGAGTTCAGGCTCAAGATTGTCTCCAATCTTTGCCAGTATTTCTCTTGCTTGTGTTTTCTTCTTATCAATACTTAATCTAAAACCTAGTCCAAACTCTGCATTATCCTCAAATAGTGAGTTAGCCCACGCAGGACCTTTGCCCTCACTATTTTTCGTCCATGGAGTAGTTGGTAGATTACCACCATAGATTGATGAACACCCAGTAGCATTTGCAACAACCATTCTGTCACCAAATAGTTGAGATGCTAGCTTTATGTATGGTGTCTCACCACAACCAGGACATGCACCAGAAAACTCAAATAGAGGCTCTAAAAATTGACTCTCTTTTAATTTTTCATGGTTTAATTTATTTCTATCATAAGTAGGTAGTTTTGTAAAATAGTCCCAATTTTCACTCTCTTGTACGCGTAGAGGCATTTGAGGAGCCATGTTTATCGCTTTTAGATTAGTCTGAGATTTATTTTTAGCTGGGCATACCTCTACACAAAGAGCGCAACCTGTACAATCTTCAACAGCAACTTGAATAGTAAACTTTTCACTTGGTTCAAACATTTTACCCTTAGCTTGAGTGAATTTAAATGCATTTGGCATATCAGCTAAGTTAGTTTCTTCAACAATACTTGAACGAATTACAGAGTGAGGACAGACAAATACACACTTATTGCATTGTATACAGACATCTGGATCCCAAACAGGAACCTCTAAAGCAATATTTCTTTTCTCAAATTTAGTAGTACCAGTCGGCCAAGTTCCATCATTTGGTATTTGGCTAACTGCTAAGTCATCACCATTACCATCTATAATTTTAGCTGTAATACTTTCAACAAATTTAGTTATATCACCCTTAACACTTTTTTGCATCTCTATATTACTGTCTATACTTTGAGGAATCTCAATTTTGTGTAGATTAGCAACACTATTATCTACTGCATTAAAGTTAAGGTTTACAATCTTTTCACCTTTATTCCCATAACTTTTTTTGATAGCACCTTTAATTTTTTCTATCGCTTCATCTTGAGGTAGTATGCCAGATATTGCAAAGAAACAAGTTTGCATAACAGTATTAATTCTCTGCCCCATATTGCTCTTTTTTGCTACATCATAAGCGTTTATCACATAAAATTTAATCTTTTTCTCTATCATTTGCTCTTGAACCATTCTAGGCAGACGTCCCCAAATGACATCTTTTTCAAATGGAGTATTTAATAAAAAAGTAGCCCCATCTTGTGCAAATTGTAAAATGTCAAATTTTTCTAAAAAGACACTTTGATGACACGCTATAAAGTTAGCCTTTTCAATTAAATATGTAGAGAGAATAGGATTTTTACCAAAGCGAAGATGTGAAGTTGTCATAGAACCCGACTTTTTAGAGTCATATACAAAATAACCCTGAGCATAATTGTCCGTCTCTGTTCCTATAATCTTGATAGTATTTTTATTTGCACCAACAGTACCATCAGAGCCTAGTCCAAAAAATAGTCCCTGAAATGTTTCTGGGTCTATAGTATTGAACTCTTCTGTAACATCTAAGCTCTTAAAGGTTATATCATCATTTATGCCTATGGTAAAGTGATTTTTTGGATTCTTTGAGTTTAGCTCATCATATACTCTTTTTATCATTGATGGTGTGAACTCTTTTGATGAGAGACCATATCTTCCACCAATTACTGTATCTACTTTAAAGTCTGTTTCAAAAAGTGCGCTTACAACATCTAAGTAGAGCGGTTCGCCCAATGAGCCTGGCTCTTTCGTTCTATCTAGTACAGCGATTGATTTTGTGCTTTTTGGAAGAGCATCTATAAAATGTGATATTGAAAAAGGTCTGTATAGTCTTATCTTTAAAACGCCAACTTTTTCACCCATGCTATTTAATTTTTCAATTGTTTCTTCAACAGCTTCTGCACCTGAACCCATAATTATGATTACTCTTGTTGCATCTTTATCACCAACATACTCAAAGAGTTTATACTCCCTACCGGTTAACTTTTTAAAGTTGTCCATCTCTTGTTGTAGTTTTTCCGGCACTTCGTTGTAAAAAATGTTTGAAGATTCTCTTCCTTGAAAGTAGACATCAGGATTTTGAGCTGTTCCTCTTATGACAGGTTTATCAGATGACAAAGCTCTGTTCCTATGTGCTATAACTAAATCATCATCTATCATCTCTCTCATAATCTCAGGGCTGATTAAATCTATTTTACTAACCTCATGAGATGTTCTAAAACCATCAAAAAAGTGCAAAAATGGAACTCTTGAATTAAGTGTTGCTGCTTGAGAGATTAGTGCAAAATCGTGTGCTTCTTGAACAGAGTTTGAAGAAAGTAGAGCAAAACCAGTTTGACGTACACCCATAACATCAGAGTGATCACCAAATATTGATAACCCCTGTGCAGCAATTGCTCTAGCAGAGACATGAAAAACAGTGGGTGTTAGTTCACCAGCTATTTTATACATGTTTGGAATCATAAGTAATAGACCTTGTGAGGCTGTAAAAGTTGTACTTAATGCTCCACTTTGCAAAGCACCGTGAACAGCACCACTAGCACCACCCTCACTCTGCATCTCTACAACATCTGGAACAGTTCCAAATATGTTTTTCTCACCATTAGCAGTGTACTCATCACTAAACTCACCCATGTTACTAGAGGGTGTAATAGGATATATCGCTATTACTTCATTGGTTTTATGAGCAACTTTCGCAACTGCCTCATTACCATCAATCATTGCACTATTAATTTGCATGAATCTATTCCTTCTAAATATTAGATATATTTATATAAAAAGAATTATATTAAATTAATCTTAATTTATCTTGATAGTTGTTTATATAAATAATTATTTAGAAAAATGTATATTTTTTCATTCAATGACAATAAAATGAATAGAAATAGCTTAGTGATTAAAACTCTCTTTGTAAAGCTGAGGGTTACTTTAGTTTTATAAGAAGTCCAATATGAGACATTTAGAAAATATAAGAGATATTTTCATAAAATAGAATCTAAGATATGCAATACTTCACCCATTTTGTCTTCAACTTGTTGAATATCTTTTGTTAGAACATCCATTTTTTTGGCACTTCCATTCAAGTTGGAACTATTTGTATTAATACCATCAACTATAATACTGATATTAGCATCTATCTCTTTAATGCTCTTTTGCGTTTTTTCAGCTAGGTTTCGAACTTCATCCGCAACTACTGCAAAACCACGTCCATGCTCACCAGCTCGAGCAGCTTCAATTGCTGCATTTAGTGCAAGCAGATTAGTTTGATCTGCAATTTCTCCTATCATTAATGTAACTTGCGAAACATCTGATGCATCATGACTTAAGTTTGTTAAATTAAAAGCAAGAGCATTTTCATTTTCTGTAGCATCGTTAATTCTTTTTGTAATATCAATAATAATCTTATTTAGCTCCTTAAATGTCTCTTCTTTTAAGTTGACAACGGCATCTTCAATATTTTTAGAATTTTCTTCTAAGATTCTATTGTGCTCAATATTTTTCTCTATCATTTCAATAGAGTAAATACCTAGCTTGTTTATTATTACTTCAAATTGAGACTTTGGTACATCTATATTATTTGAAAATTCCATCTTTGAGAAACTATTTAATACTCCTAGAATTTCATTTATATCGCTTCCTATAATTTGTTCTAATTCATTCATCATATCATTAATAACATCTTGCAATAATCTTAAGTCTTGATTATCTAAATTATTGTTCAATCTACCATTTAAAAACCCATGTTTAATTTTCTCAACTATGTTAATGACGTCTTGAATGAATTGATTATCTTGTGCAATATTTTTTTCAATCTGTTTTACATTTTTATTTATCTCGTTTGCCATTTCTCCAAATTCATCATCTGTATTAATAATAATCATATCACTATTCTTTGCTTCCTTATTTAAGAATTTAAAAAATGACAAAATTCCAAATTGTACTTTTTTAATTAATGAGAATATATCTCTTATAATAAAAATAGTTATTATAGATATTATAATTAAAGTAATAAGTACCAAGATTAACATACTTTTTTCTGTTGTTGAGTATGTTTTATTTAACTCTTCTAAAGATTCATTAACAGACTTTTGCGCATGCTCTACAATTAAATCAATATTGTCCACATTAGATTCAGTTCCCATCTGTATAACTTCAAATATCATAGAAACATCTGCCTCTTTTTCTGCAAGAGGCATAAATTTATCAAATACTATTGGTTTTAATTTATTGATAGTCTTGAATATACTATCAATTTTTTTAGTTATTTTTTTATTTTTTTCGTAAATATCTTCTTTTTTAATTTTGGCTTGTAAAATCTCAAAATCATCATAAAGACTCACCAATGAGTCTTTATAGTCACTAATTAAATCAGAATCATCAATATTTTCAACTATACTTTGAGACTTAAAAGCTATTGCAGTATTTAGAAATTTTAAATCTTTTAATAATGATATTTCAGTACCTCTATCAGCTTGTGCAAATGAGCTTTTTGAAAAACCTTTAACTTGAAAATATCCAAAAGAACCTATTAAGATTATGCTAGCAATAGATATGAAAAGCATACTCCAAATTTTATATCTGACGCCAATTTTATTAAACATCTAATCTTACCTTACAATTTAAAAACGGAAATAGTGTTATCAGGAAGCTTAACACCCAGTGGGAGTATGCCTATTGCACCTTTTTGTTTTTTCAATTTTTTTAATATTCTTTTAGCTTTCATTGTTTTTGGTGGTTTGTTAGCTCCACCATTTAAAACATATGCCATCCACTTTTCCATGACTGTATCAGATGATGAATCTAAGATTTTTTGGCAAAATTCACCTTCAACTTCATGTCCTGAGGGAAGTAAGTAGACACTGATTTTAGTACCATTACTCCACTTTAATTTTTGAAGATTAAAAATAGATTTTATATCCTCTTTTGAAAGTGTCTTAACACCAGAACCAACATTTACAACAACTTGACCACCAGCTTGCACAATAGTTGACAGAGCAATAATTGTCACTAATTTAAAAATAATTTTTCTCATATCTTATCCCTCATTCTAAAAATTAAATGTACCAACAGCTAATGTCTGTCTGTCATTATCCATTACATACTCAATTAATTTTAATTTTACATTTGAAAATAGAGAGTACTGAAGTCCATACGCTTCTCTATCTAATGCTTTTATACCATCAATATCTGATGCGTCATAACTTTCATACTGAATCCAAGGTGTAAAATCACCAATTTTGTATGATAGTTGTGCGTAATACCCTTCTCTTTCATATTTAACAACATCTTCAATATTGGCAAAAGCGTATTGTGCTTTTAATTCAAAATTATTCCATTTTTGTTCTAAGCCAACCGCAAAAGATGTTTTGTCATAATTTGAGTTAATTGCAGTATCTGATGTATATCCATCAGCTAACGAAAGAGACAACCTAGTGTAAGATAAAAATGGCAGTGTGAATCTAACTCTAAGACCATATAAATCTTCATTATTTACATCAGCATGACTGTAGTAAGTATTTCCATTACCAACATATGCTACATAATCAATACCTACATTATTAAAGTTTGTATCTCCTAAAACTTCTAAACCATCTGTAACATGAGGAAAAATATTTCTCTCAAGCAGTGGTCTGCTTTCGTTTAGTACAAATGTTGGATAATGATTATCTGACCAAATAGTAGAGTGAACAAAGTCTCGACCTAATCTAAATTTTATATACTGGTTATAATCATATTGCAAATAGACTCTTTCTAAGAATATGCTACCTGCTGAATCATTTGAAACTGTTCCACTATTATAGTCTGGTTCAACTCTTGGAGTATCTTCAAATTCAATTTCAGACAACCATCTAAATTTATCATTTACCTGTTGATTTGGGATAAGAGAAAAACGATAACTTCTAAATCCATCATTTTTATTGCTATTTTTAGAACCAGCATAAGCAACATAATAAGCATCAGCATAACCATTTATTTTTATACCAGATGCTGCTAAATTAACCTCTTCATCTATTGATTCTTCAATAGATTCATCATTTTCCTTTAACTCTTCAACATCACTTTTAAGTAATGTTATAGTCTTACTCTTATCTTTTAGCTTTAGAACTTCTCCCTGTAAGCTATTAATAACACTCTGCATCTTATTTATTTTTTCTAACAAATCACCTATATCATCTGCAAAAGCAGATGTGCTAGAAAGCAAAGTAGTACTAACTAACACTATAGACATTATCCCTTTTCTCATGTGTAATCCTTAAATTTTGTTTTCGAATTTTAAAGGAGATTAATGAAGATTTGATGAATGTTATATCTTCATTAAATATTCATAATCAAATCATATACTTCCAATAAAAGGTGTGCTAGATGAAAGCTTTTATCTTTGTGTTTATATTTTCAATTAGTTATGCACAAGAAGTTACTATAAATAAAGAGTGGAATCTCTTTGGTACGACTGAAGAGCTAAGCACTACATTTTTCAAAAATGATTGTGCTAATTCTGTATGGATATACAATAATGGAAGTTGGAAAAGTTTTGCTCATGGAAGCGAACAAGGTGAAACTTTTTCAAAAATAAAAAAAGGTGCAGGTGTTTTAGTTTATAGCAATAATGGTAACTGTTCACTAGGCAAAGAGATAAAATCTACAAAATCATTTTCTAATGATGTCTACCCAGTTTTACAAAATAGTTGTTCTATGTGCCACTCTTATGGTGGGAGGACTGAAGGTTCGGAGGAGTGGCAAGTTAATGGTGTTACTAATACTTACTACCAAGTTAGGAACTTAGTCAGCACTATAAACCCTACATATTCTAAATTTTTGATAACTCCTACAGATGCGTATAGACATGAAGAGGGAGGTAAGATTTATGACATTGGTTCACAGAAGTATAATACTATCTTAAAATGGATAGAACAGGGTGCAAAAAATAATTAAATAGGAAAAAAAATGAAAGTTATTATATTTACGCTAATGTTTGTTTTGAGTTATGCTCAAAACATTAATGTTGAAAAATCGTGGAATTTGTTGGGTGCAACAGAAAATTTAAGTAGTTCGTTTTTTAAAAACGATTGTGCTAATGTTGTTTGGACTTATAAGAATGGAAATTGGAGTAACAATACAGACATTTTAAAAGGTGAAGGATTCTGGCTTTATAGTGCAAATGGTAATTGTACGTTAAGTACTGAAAGTACTATAACTACGTCAACTGCCAAACAGTTTCAAAGTGATGTATTTCCAATTTTTCAAACTAACTGTACAACGAGCTGTCATAGTTCAACTGGAATAGCACAGAATACAAGATTTGTAGTAACAAATTTAAGCTCAACATACGCAGCTACTGTAACACTTGTAGACACTCTTAATGCCCATAATTCAGCTATCTTACAAAAAGCAACTTATGTAATTGGTCACAGTGGTGGAAAAGTTTTTGATATTAATTCAACTGAATATAATACAATTCTTTCATGGATTTCAAATGGAGCAAGCAACAACTAATGAATATATTAATTGTAGAAGATGATCAAATTATATCTGAACAATTGCATAAATTATTGGCACATGAAAAATATGCATCTGATATTGCAGATGGATATACTCAAGCTAATAATTTAATAGAGACTACATCTTATGCTCTAATTTTACTTGATTGGAATTTATGCGATGGGGATGGATTAGAACTATTAAGAGAGTTAAGAGATAAAGATGTAAGCACACCTATATTGATGCTCTCTGCAAATATTGCGATAGAAGACAGAGTTCAAGTATTAGATGCTGGTGCTGATGATTATTTATGTAAGCCATACTCTAACATTGAACTTTTAGCAAGAATTAGGGCACTTCTTAGACGTGAAAACAAAAATAAAAGTGCCAAAATAATTATTGATGATATTGAACTAGATTCTATTTCAAAAGACGTATTTTCTGATAAAGAGCAGATTCCTCTAACACAATCAGAGTTTGATTTACTAGAACTTTTTATGCAAAATCCCAATATAGTATTAACAAGATACCAATTAAGTGAACATATAAATAAAGATTTAAATAGTGTTAATTTGAGTAATGTTATAGATGTTCATATAAAAAATTTACGAAAAAAATTAAACAACAAAGAATTTATTAAAAATGTAAGAGGATTTGGTTACACTATTAAAAAATGAGAAAAACACTTAAAAAAAGATTACTTTTAATCCTTCTATCCATTGGGCTTTTGCCATATTTAATTTTTCTAACTTATATAATATTTTTGAGTGAAAATAAAATTCTAGATAGAACAATAAATGAGCACTTCTTACAAATAGATGCCACAATAAATTTAATTCAAACCCATTTAAAGAATATTGAGAAAGAGGTGAAGTTTTTAAGTACAATAGATGTGTTAAATGATTTAGTTGCAGAAGATTTAGATAGAAGAATTTTAACTCTCATTGAAAAAAAAGCTCTAGATTTAGGAGCACAATTAACTTTTTACGTAATTGATGAAAACCACCATATAGTAGCTGCATCAGATAAAGAGTATATTTCAAAAAAATTTAATAAATTTAATAATTTAAAAAATAATAATGGCAGTTTTATTGATGGTGAGAATATCTATTATTACTCAGAAATATTTTCTTCATTTGATAAAGAGAAAGAACTTGGCTTCTTAATATTAAAATATAGTTTAAGAAATTTAAAAAAATATCTAATTAGTAATGCCGTTGCGCATTCATATCTTCAAAATAAAGAGTCATATTTGGCACTTACAGATGAGGAGATATTCAATATAGACTTTTTACAAAATTATGGGAGTGAATTTAGAGATGAACGTTTAATAGTATATAAGAATCTTCCACATCCACTAAATAGTTGGTATTTAGTTTATGCGATAGATAAAAATGTTGCACTATCTTTTTTATATGATTTTATATATTTAATACTTTTACTATTTCCATTTTTAATATTTGGCATAATTTTCGCTTCAATTAGATACTCAAAACAAGTTGTAACACCTATTGTAGAACTCAATAATGCTATAAACCACATAGTCAAGACTCAAGACTATTCTCAGGTACTAGAAATAGATGCTAGGTATGAGATAGGCAGGCTTGGTTACTCTTTTAATGAAATGATTATCTTAACAAATAACGCTTTGCAAAGATTAGAAAACGAGAATAGACTAAGGTTACAGAGATTTATAAGACTTATAGAAATTTTTAATTTCATCATTCAAAGCAACAACGAAGAAGATTGTGTAACTCATTCAATAGAAAAAATATTTTTACTAACTAAAACAAAAATCATATTTTCAAATAAATATAATAAAAATGATAAAAATGCAATTTCACTCTTTGTTAATGACTTTGAAGAGAAAAAAAAGGTTATTTTTGGATCAATAATTTTAGAAGATGGTGTGCTTTTAGACAAACATGAAAAGAATTTCTATACATCAATAGCAATGATGCTAACTCTACAAATTGAAAGAATACGTCTTATTGATAAAACAGTCTCTGAATCAAATGCAAAATCAGCATTTATATCTAGCATGTCACATGAGCTTAGAACACCTCTAAATGCTATTTTGGGTTCAACTCAATACTTGTTATCTTATGATAATTTAGAAGATGAACATCAAGATATGGTAGCAAATATCGAATCATCTGCACACTATCTTCTTGGAATGATAAACAATATTTTAGATATAGCAATGATTGAATCTGGAAAATTAAAAGTATTCAAAAAAGAGTTTGATTTGATGCTATTAATTGAAGATGCATATACAATGCTAAAACCATTAGCAGATGAAAAAGGTGTAGAACTCATACTCGATTGTAGAAATATTAAAAATATAATCATCACAAATGATAAAAAAATAATTCAACAAATTTTAATTAACTTATTGTCAAACGCCATTAAATTTACAAATAATGGTTATATAAAAATAACTCCTATAAAAAATAATACAAATGTTGAAATACATATAAAAGATACAGGAATAGGTATATCTAAAAATGATTTAAGTAGTTTATTTCAAGAATTTTCTCAATTAAAAACATCTCTTAGTGCCACAAATAAAGGTAGTGGATTAGGATTATCACTAAGTAGAAAAATGGCTATTGAGGTACAATCATCTTTAGAACTTAAAAGCGATGGAATAAATAAAGGTAGTGAAGCTATTTTTATAATTTAGCTCACATTAGAGTCTTGAAGTGAGTAACATTTCACTAATTTCCTCTTTTGGTTTAGGTTCACTTATATAGTAACCTTGTGCAAAATCAATGTCAATATCCTCAACAATATCTAAAATCTCTTTAGTTGCTACATATTCTGCGATAGTTTTTGCTTTTGTTAAACGCGCAAAATCAGAAATAGTACGAGAGATTAGTTGACTATTTTTATTTGTAGCTATATCTTTGATAAATTGCCCATCTATTTTAATATAGTCAGGATTCATCATCAGAAGATGCGCAAAATTAGAGTTTCCTGTACCAAAGTCATCGATGGCGATTTTAAACCCAATCTCTTGAAGCTCTTCAATAAAATCTGAAGCAATATTTTCATCAGATACATTTCCAGTCTCTAAAATTTCAAAAATAATATTAGATGGATTAATTTTATATTTTTCTAATTGTTCTGCAATAAATGGCATAATCTCAGCATGTTCAAAGTCCTCAAATGAGGTATTAATAGAAAATTCAACCTTTGGATATTCAGATGCTACTCTAAATACTTGAACAATCATAATTCTAGTTATTTCATGCAGTTTACCAATCTGTTTAGCAGCTTCTAAAAAGAAAAATGGGCTAATTACTTTATCATTATCTATCATTCTTACAAGCGCTTCAAACTTATATATTTTATCTTGTGAAATGTCATAAATTGGCTGAAAGTAGGCTATGAGTCTATGCTCTTCAATCGCATCTTTGACTTTTCTTCCCCACTCTAAATTCTTTCTATAGTCTGTTCTATTTACAAGATTATCATTAAATAGAACAAATCCTCCACGGTGGTGAGCTTTTGCTTGACTTAATGCAATATCTGCGCGCGCTAAAAGAGTTAACTCATTTTTATCGTTGTTTGCTGAGAAAGCAACACCCGCAGAAGCGCTTAATGCAATATCAATACCTGTATAATCTATGCTAGTTTGAGAAATCTCTAATAGAAGCGACTCTAGTTGTGAAGCATTTTCTGTAGGGTCTCCCATGCCTGAAGCTAATACAGCAAAATCACTACTTCCAATTCTATATAGTCTATTCCCCTCAATTTTACATGAGCTTAGACTTTTGGCAATTCTTCGTAGAGCCTTATCGCCAGCTTCTGCCCCATATATTGTATTAATGGATTTAAGGCTTCCAAGGTTTAATATCATAAGAGTTTGATCTAGTTCAGGTTTTATATCCATAAGTAGCTTACGACGGTTATAAAGGTCTGTTACATCATCTTTTATTAACATTTGAGTTAGTTTTTTATGTGTATTAAATAGATTGTTATTTAGAGTGCTTATCTCATATATTTCTGTATCTTCAAGTTTTAAATCGATACCTCGACCAATTTTTTTAGAAAATTCAACCATTTTCTCTACAGGTTCAGAGATAGAAGAGGCAATATTTTTAATTTTTCTAATTATAAATAGAATAAAAATAGCATAGAATAGCAAAATAAATGTGATAATTGCGTAACCAATCTGTTTTGCTTTTTTATATATGTTGTTAACATCAGCGTTTATATCTGATTTTTTTGCTGAGAATAGTAAGCGTAAATTTGTACCATCAATTTTCTTTTCATAAACTGCATTACTTTTTTTATACTCATCGCTTGGGATAAATTTCTCAAGTGATTTGAATACTTTATTGACAAACATCCAATAAAAGGTATGCGCACCACTTTCATTCACTAATCTTTTATCATCGGATGATATAAGTAGTTTATTTTTAGAATCAACTAAAGAGACATATCCATTGAATGGAAGTTTTACATTTTTTAAGATGTTAGCACTATCTTTTATACTTAACGTTAGACCAATAACTCCAATAAATTTTTTCTTTACATAAATAGGTGCTAAAAATGTCCCAAGCTGTCCAAATGTTATAGCCCATGGCTCATTATAAAGTGCAATAAAGCGACTTACTCTATTTGGATTGTGTTTTTCATCTGCCTCATAATAAAACCGTTGGGTTGTCACATCTAGAGTTGGTGAGAGTTCATTTACTGTATTTACATAAGGGAAGAAAAGAGAGTATCTGCTATCTATATTTATCCAAGATGAGTAGATTAAATCTTTGTTATTTTTAACAACTTGCTCTACAGTTGGTACTAATAGTGAGAGATGTTGCATTGTTAGGTTATCTTGTTCTGATAATTTTTCAATATTTGTTGTGTATACTGAACTTAAATTTTCACCTATACTATTTTGATAAAAACCTTCTCTATAAAACAGCTTTAAATCAGAATTTTTATAACGATTAGGATTAGTAAATATCTCTTGTGCTTGTGAGCGAATCTGTTCGATATTATTTTTAGATTGTGAAAATATAAAACTCAATCTTGCGCTAACTTGCTGAGCAATCTCATTGAAAGTACTTTGCGCCAAGTTTGTTAAAACTTTTTTATTTTGCATAGCTTGGTAGGTGCTAATTGCGAATAGTGATGCAACTAGCAGTAGTTCGATAATTATTACTGGTATAAGCGTAGAACGTAAAAATTTACGTAAAAGAGTATTCTTTAAAGTTCTCACAAGTCCACCTTGTACTCTATATTTGTACTTTTCCACTACCTTTACTGAGATGACCGATAATATATCCATCGCTCTCTTGTGTAATTATTTTAGCATTCTCAGCTGTTGCTACCCAGACCATCCCAACACCCATATTAAAGGTGCGCATCATCTCGCTATCTTCAACATGTTGTGAAATTAAATCAAAAATCGGTAGTGTTTTAATAGCATTCTTATCTACAATAGCGTCAAATTTACCATCTAAAACACGTGGAAGGTTCTCAACAATACCACCACCTGTAATGTGAGCTAATGCATTAACTCTATTTTTGTGCTTTTTGAACTCTTTTACATATATACGTGTTGGTTCAAGTAAGACATCAATAAGTTTTTTACCATTAAAGTCATCATCAAAATTCATACCCAATTTATCAAACAGTAGTGCTCTTACAAGTGAATAACCATTTGAGTGGATTCCACTGCTTGGCATTGCAATTAAAACATCGCCATCTTTAATATGTGAAGATCTATCAATATCTGCACGCTCTGCTACTCCTACGCTAAATCCCGCTAAATCAAAATCACCCTCTTTATACATTCCAGGCATTTCAGCAGTCTCACCACCAATTAATGCACATTCACTGCGTCTGCACCCTTCTGCAATTCCACTAACTACCTGCTCTGCTGCATCAACATCTAATTTAGCAGTTGCGTAATAGTCTAAGAAAAATGATGGTAGCCCAAAATTACAGATAAGATCATTTACACACATAGCAACTAAATCAATACCAACTGTATCGAATCTATTTGAATCAATAGCAAGTTTTAGTTTTGTACCAACTCCATCAGTAGCAGAGAGAAGAACAGGCTCCTTATAGCCAGTTGGTAGTGCCCAAGCACCAGCAAATGAACCTATTCCTCCAAGGACATTAGAATCAAAAGTTGACTTTACATGTGGTTTAATTCGTTCGATAAAAGAGTTTCCAGCATCAATGTCAACTCCAGCGTCTTTGTAACTTATTGTACTCATTATTTTTTCTCACATGAGGAGGTGAATTTACTAAATATCCATATAGATGGACAAAAATCAAAAATTGCCCAAGATATAATCATTAAAATTACAAAACTTTGTAAAATTGCTCCATATAAAATATAAGAGTTTAGAAAGAGTAAAAGTGCTACTGCTAATACAATAGCCATTAGTAATCTTTGAATACGCTCAGCGCACATTTGTGATCCTTGATTTTTTTATGCGATTCTAGCATAAACATGATACAATCGCGCCAAAAATAGAGCGAGGGCTTATTAGATGTGGTTAACACAAGAATATGGAAAAAATTATAAACACTCATTTCAGACTGCTCAGGCGCTGTATGAGGGGAAAACTTTAAATCATAGTGTTGCTGTCTATGCAACAGATACTTTGGGAAAAACACTTGTTGTAGATGAAAATATCTGCTTTAGTGAGCTTGATGCATTTGCAGTAGCTGAAATGGCTATTCATGTACCAATGTGTTCACACAAAAATCCTTTAGATGTAGCACTACTTCAAGTAACTGCTCCACTAGCATATGAAATGTTAAAATATAACAACATAAGTACTACGTGGGTAGCTGAAGATGGTGCTTTACTAGATGTGCAAAAAAATAATTTTGATGTTTATGAAGAGGTTTTTAGTGCGTTAGAACAAAAAAATAGTAGTTCAATTGAATATTTGAGATCTGCTGCTGATGAGAGTCTAGATGTTGTAGTTAGTCAAAGTGAAATAGATAGTGACTTTGGTGCATTTGTGGCTCATGTTGGTAGAGTTCTACGAAAAGATGGTTTAGCTGTATTTGAGTTAACTAGCAATATGATGGATATATCTGCTTTAAAAGAGCCAATGAAAGAGATTGGAAAAAGCTTTAAAATAGTAATGCCATTTCAGGTTGAGTCACCAAGTGCAATTGGTGGAGTTAAAACATTTGTACTTGCAAGTAAAGAGTACCATCCAACAGCAGATTTTATCTTACAACGTGCAGATTTAATTGATGGTCTTAAGTTTTATAATTGTGATGTGCATCCTGCTGCTTTTGCTATGCCAAATTACATCAGAACTACATTAAGAGGGATTGCTAAGAACTAATGTTTAAATATGCAGTTGCTCTGACTGGATCAATATCAACGGGTAAAAGTACAGTTGCTAGCCTTCTAAAGCTACATGGGCTTCAAGCAATTGATGCCGATGCTGTAGCACATGAACAGTTACGTGAAAATAGTGCTGAGGTGGCTAAGCTTTTTGGAACTGAGTACCTAAATGGAGACGAGGTAGATAGAAAAAAACTAGGTGGATTAATTTTTTCTGATAAAATTGCTAAAAAAAGTCTTGAAGAGCTACTTCACCCCAAAATTAGAGATGTAATTTTGCAAAGAAGTGAGCGCTTTGAAAAGTTAAAATTTCCATACCTAATAGACATCCCGCTATTCTTTGAAACCTCTGCATATGAGATAGAGCATGTTGCAGTGGTTTATGCATCAAGAGAAATTCAGTTAGAGCGAATAATAAAACGTGATAAAATGACGCAAAAAGAGGCAGAACTTCGCATTGATGCTCAAATGGATATTGAGCTAAAAAAGCAAAAAGCCGATTGGGTTATAGATAATTGTGGCGATTTGGTGCATCTACAAGATGAGTGTGAAAAGTTTGTACAAAAAGTACGAACTGCTTTTGGAGTTTAAATAATAATTTAATAGTACAGACCTTAGTTATTTGGTAGCTTTATATTTATTGTTGTTCCGTTATCAGTACAAATTTGTATAGTTCCTTACAATCAAGTGGATATATAAAATGTAAAAGTTGTAAATGGGAGCTAAAAGGTGCTTCTGGTATTAAGTGGATGTCAATTAATGATATTAAAGAGGAATTTATAGGTTGATATAGTTAATAACTAAATATTATGAATAATGGTATCTACATTGTCCAATAAGTAGTGAATTATCTGTAATTTTGTAGACTAGTCTATGCTCAATTGTAATTCTTCGAGACCAGTAGTCAGTCCAATTGTACTTTAGTGGTTCAGGGTCTCCAATTCCTTTAAAAGGCTCTCGTTTAATCTCTTTTATTAAAGCATTTATTTTTTTTAAAACTTTTTTATCCTCTTTTTGCCAATAAAGATAATCTTCCCAAGCTTCATTTGCCCAAATCAGTGTCATTTTTCAAGTAACCCTTTTTCACTTCCGTGACCTGATTCTAGTTGATTTATAGCACTATTTAATCTATTTGCATTTATAGCACTTTGCATAAGATAAGCTGTCTCTTGCATTGATCTGTAATCATTAAAAGAGATCATAACAACAGGCTCTTTATTTTGTCTAGTGATTGTTACAGGGGTGTGATCTAAAGTAACACTATCCATAGTCTCTGCTAAGTGTTGTCTTGTTTGAGAAAAAGTTAAAGTTTTCATAATTGTCTCCTATATATGTACAAATTTTAGTACATATATAATTAATATGTACTTAAAAATGATATACCTACTAAATTCACAAGAGAGTGGCTTCTTGTGGGAGTAGTAACTCTTTTTTCTAAGTTAATGACAATTATGGATACAACGCTTTGTATTTCTTTAATAAACAAGAAGCATTGAATTATAAAAGTACATTAACTGAACCAATATTAGCATGTGCTAATGAAACAACAACTTCTTATAGTAGTTCTATGCCTACTAAAAAGCTTTAGATTATGCTAACTCTTTGACAGAATTTATTGCTGAGTGTACATTGTAAATAAGGTATATATGTAACGTATAATAAAACATGATAAAATGCTATAAATAAATATGTTTTTGGAGCTTGAATGTACATATCTAAATATAGTGCAAGCGGGAATGATTTTGTAATTTTTCACACTTTTGTTAAAAAAGATAGAAGTGATTTAGCAAAAAAACTGTGTAATCGGTTTGAAAGTATTGGAGCAGATGGACTAATAGTACTGCTTCCTCATAGTGAGTACGATTTTGAGTGGCAATTTTATAACGCTGATGGTTCAGTTGCTATGATGTGTGGTAATGGTAGTCGTGCGGCTGCTCATTACGCTTTTGAAAATGGTATTTCCTCCTCTTCTATGAAGTTTTTAACAGGTGCTGGAGTTATTGGTGCAGTGGTTGAAGAGAATATGGTTCAAAGTGATTTAACTCCTCCTATAATTCATGAAAAAGATATTGATGCTTTTTCTAAAAATTGGTGGTTAATTGATACGGGTGTCCCTCATTTAGTTACCATTTTAGATGATATTAGTGAGTTTGATTTAAGCCAAGCAAGGGAGTTACGCGACAGATATAATGCAAACGTAAATATTGCGATGATTGAAGATGGAAAAATTTATGTCCGTACATATGAGCGTGGTGTGGAAGATGAAACACAAGCTTGTGGCACTGGTATGGCAGCTGCATTTTATAGAGCCGTAGAAGAGAATCTGTCTCCAAACAGTATTGAGGTAATTCCAACAAGTGGTGAGACACTATATCTGGGTATGTTTATGCAGACAATTACATTTAAAGGTAGTGTTCGTAAAACTTTTGAGACAACTGTTAACTGATGAAGCTTTTTATTGCTCTATTTCTGCCATTAATTCTTTTTGGGGTTGAGAAAAAATTTCCTGATTGGTATTATGAAATTTCAACATCTAAAGAAAAAAAGTCTGCCTTTTTTAAGATTTTAGTTCCAATTGTAAAAGAGAATCAAGAGCGTATTAAGAAAGAGCGTTTTTTTATTAAGAATTTTTTTAATAATCTGAAAGTAGAGAAGCCTCAAAGTAAAGATTTAGAAAAAATTAATAAGTTAGCTAAGCGTTATCGTATAAAAAATATTTACGATGAGAATAGTTTTTTAAAACAAGTTTGTGCTATTCCTACATCACTTGTCCTTGCTCAAGCTGCTATGGAGAGTGGTTGGGGTAGTAGCAGATTTGTAAAAGAGGCAAATAACATTTTTGGACACTGGACATATGGTGAAAAAGGGCTAATTCCTAGTCAAAGAGGTGATGGTAAAACTCATAAAATTAGGATTTTTGATTCACTAGAAGATTCAGTTGCTGCATATATGTTAAATCTTAATAGACATGGCGCTTACGCAGAGTTTAGAAATTTACGATATCTCTCTATAAAATCAAAAAATTATTTTGGTGGTTTTGAAGCAGCAGATACTATGACTCACTACTCAGCTATTGGGAAAGAGTATAATACTCAATTAAAGAATATAATTACTCAAAACAATTTACTGCGTTATGATGAAGATTACAGAGGTCATTATAAAGATTTTCTTTTGTCTAGGATAAGAGAAAGATAAATTAATTTATGTCAAAGTCGTTAGGTAAAATAAGCTAAGGAACCTATCATGAAACAAACAATCTAACGCTAAGAGCTAACACAACCTTCCTTTAACGCTAACTTCTATAGCTACAGATGTTTATGGAGCTAAGACTACTTCTGAGGCTTTAAGTAGTGAGGTTGTTGTTCCTAGTAGTAGTTCGGATACTAATGTTCCGATTGGTAGTAATGGTGCCTTTTAACTCGTTCCCACGGTCTCCGTTGGAGTCTATGCAAGTTAATTTTGAATTTCTATATCTAATAAGGTATAATTCTTTATGGAATGGCAAGTTGAATTTTATACAGATAAGAATGGGAAAAAGCCAGTAATTGAATGGCTTAAAACATTAGACGTGAAAATAAAAGCAAAAATATTTAGAAATTTAACTTTGTTAGAGAAATTTGGTTTAGATGTAAAAGAGCCATTTGTAAAGCCACTAGAAAATAAATTATATGAGGTAAGAGCAAAAGATAGTAAAGGAATTTACAGAGTTATATATTTTGCACATACTGGTAAGAGGTTTATGTTACTTCATGGCTTTGTTAAAAAAACTCAAAAGACGCCTAGAAAAGAGATTGAGTTATCCAAAAAAAGAATGAAGGAAATAATAGATGAGTGAATTTAAACAATTACTAAACGAAGAACTTCAAGATGAAAGTTTCAAAAAAGAGTGGGATAAATTAGAACTTCGTTATGTTGTGATTGAACAGTTAATTAAACTTAGAAATAGTTATAATCTCTCTCAGTCTGAATTAGCAAAAAAGGTTGGCACTACCCAAGCAGTAATTAGCAGAATAGAAAATGGTAGTGTTAATGTTGGAATTGATATGATGGAACGCATCGCTAAGGCTTTTAATAAGCAAGTTAGCATTAGATTCTCATAAATTTGATGATGAGCATTCAACCAATGAAGATAGATAGGTACTTTTAGAAAATTCTTTAAATGAGACTTTATTGTTTGTGGCAGATTCATTTTGGTATGTAGTAAGTTACAGCTACTCTTTAATTTCTTTGTGTCTTTCTTTTATCTAAGATTAGTGTAAGATAAGCCAAAAAAGCGACTATTGCGCTAAATAGGTACAAATACTCTTTATCAAAGTCATATACTATACCAGAGCTAATTGAACCTACCATACCGCCAAGTCCGTAAGTTATACCTAAAAAGAACTGCTGGGCTAGTTTTTTTGCTTTGTATATGCTAAATAGGTAACTAATCGCAGCACTATGGTAAAGTGCAAAGCTAAATGCGTGAAGACTTTGAGAGAAGTATAAAATAGGTAGGTTCTCTGGAAATGTGTACAATAAGAACCATCTAAATGCTGTTAAGATTGTACTTATTTCAATAAGTTTAACAAGAGAATTTTTTAATAACTTACCTTGAAAGTAGAACATTACAATCTCAAAAACAACTCCAACAGTCCAAAGATAACTAACAGTTTGAAGAGAAATTCCATGTGCGGTTTCATAATTTGTAAAGAAGTTGTAAAAACCACCAAAGCTAACCTGCATTAAAAATAGACTAATCCATAAAAGAGCGTGCGAACGCATTGAAAAGGCATCTGTGCTCTCAGTAAATTTATTTGTATAGTGGCGAGCATTCAGCTTAGCTACCATATAAGCAGATATAACAGTAAGTGCAGTTGTAGTAAAAAGAAAATGAATTGCATTAAATGGGTCATCTAAAAAGTTAGCTAATACAAGAGCAACTATAATAAAACCAATGGAGCCAAAAAGCCTAATCTTTCCATAACGCTCTTTGGCTATCACTTCAAGTGCAATAACTTCCACGTATGGAAGCGTAAGACTTAATCCTACTCCCATCATAAGGTTAGCGATGAGTAGAAGTAAAAAGTAGGGCGCTGCAATGTAGAAGAACGCAGATGAGAGTAGAAGTAGTAAAAGTGCTCTGTTGTAAACATCTTGTGTTAAAGAGAAGCGTTTTAAAAAGAAGAAAGGTGTTAAAAAACGCATAAGTGGTGCTGCTGCGAAGATTATCCCAATTTCTAGTGGTGAGTACTCTAGAAGCTGTAAAACTTTTGGCATATATATAACATAGACGCCAATGATTGCAAAATAGGAGAAGTAAAAAAGTGCAATTAATGTCTGCAATACTACTCTTTTGGTATACGAATAACTGTGGTAGCACTTAGTAAATCATGAAGCATTTTTTTATCTGTACGGAAGATTCCTATAAAAAATCCAATTAAACTAATCATTGATAAAAAATAGAGTACAAAGCGTATGGTTAACTTCAAGTATGAAGCATTCTCAAAAGTATTAGCATCTACAACTTTTAAAAATGCTGCCTTTTTCCCAGGTGTTTGACCAAGCTTATGCCACATTATTATGTGAATTAGTGCTAATAAAGTTACCTGAAATAGACCAGCCTCTGGTGAGGCTTGTGGATTTTCTAGGGCAGTTTGTCCAAATATAAGACCAACTAAAATACCAGAGGGAAGTACAATTAAAAACGTATCTGTAATGATTGCAAGAAGTCGCAACCAAAATCCAGCGTAATGAACTGTTTTTTTTGTCACTTAAAAAATGACTTTGCTATTTTGCCAAGTATTGCATTTGTAACAGTTGCTTTAATATCTGTTTTAGCAAGAGGTTTTTTCATAGCTTCTTCGCTTAAGTTCTGCTCTTTTTTCTTTCGTTCAACCTCTTCTTTCTCAGTCACTTTTTTAATTAACTCTTCAGCTTTAGATAGAGCCTTTTCCATCTCATCAAAAACTAAAACAACAGCCATCCTACGGCCAATATGGCTTTGTGGTTTACCAAATATTCTTACATAACTATTAGCTGAGAATACTTCAGGTTCAACAACAATTTCAGGTGCAGAACTTTCACAACATGATTTATAAGCAGCACTAGCTCCATCACCATATTGTATAAAATCTAGAGGTAGTCCTAAAACTGCTCGAACATGAAGTGCAAATTCGCTTTGACTTTGAGTAATTAGTGTTACAAGTCCAGTATCATGTGGTCTTGGGCTTACTTCACTAAAGTATACATCATCGCCTTTAATGAAAAATTCAACACCAAAAAGCCCGCGTCCACCAAGTCCATCAGTTACAGTTTTTGCCATAACTTCAGCACGTCTTTTAGCTTTTTCGCTCATCTGCATCGGTTGCCAACTAAAAATATAGTCACCATTTTTTTGGATATGCCCAATTGGCTCACAAAATACTGTCTGAGCTTCTGTGCGTGCAGTAAGTAGTGTTATCTCATAGTCAAAGTGAATAAACTCCTCAACAATCAACTCACTAGCATCACCACGAGCCTCTTTAGCAATTTTCCAAGACTCAGTAAGTCCATCTGCACTTGTAGCAATTGATTGACCATGACCAGAAGAGCTCATAACAGGTTTTATAACACATGGAAAACCAACTGCAGACGCTGCATCTTTTAACTCTTCAAAGTTAGTAACAAAACGGTATTTGCTAGTTTTTAGTTTTAGCTCCTCTGCTGCAAAAACACGAATGTTTTTACGATTCATTGTCTTATTTACAGCTTCTGCGTTAGGAATTACATTAAAGCCTTCAGCTTCAGCTTCAAACAGTGCTTCTATACTAATAGCCTCAATTTCAGGCAGAATATAGTCAGGTTTTTCAATCCTAATAACCTCTAAGACAGCCTCTTTGCTCTTCATGTCAATAACATGTGCTCTGTTACTTACAAGATGAGCTGGTGCATTTGCATATTTATCAACTGCAATTACTTCAATACCTAGTCTTTGAGCCTCTATAGCTACCTCTTTGCCGAGTTCGCCACTGCCTAATAACATTATCTTTTTTGAGTTGCTTTTTAATGGAGCAGGAAAGTTCATTTTGATTTCCTTAAATAAAATAGGGGAAGTTTGGGGCGCGAAGCCCCATTGAGTCATTTATATTACAGACGCGCTTCGTAGCGTTTCATCATATAAAGACGTTTAAGAATTTTCTTACGAGCGTTAATTTTATCTTTTTTACGAATTTCTGTAGCAGTTTCATGGAAACGTCTAGCACGTGCTTCAGTTACGATTAAGTTACGGTCAACTTGTTTTTTAAAACGTCTGTAAGCAGCGTCAAAATTCTCGTCGCTTCTAAGTTGAATTCCAGGCATTGTGTCATCACCCACTTTCTTTTAAAATTAGGGGCGAATTGTACCAAACTTTTAATATAAATCAGTATAATTGTGTAAATTTAGTATTAGACTTCTTCTAAAAAGGTTCTTTTAATATGCCATTATCAGCGTTAAGTCGTATCCATTATGCAAATTATGCTCACTTAGGCGTAGTAACAGTGTCTATGATTGTTTTGACAATTTTATATGGTTTTCACCTTATTCCATTTTTATTTAACTTAGCAAACTTTGTTATTGCAATATACGCCTATACGCAGATTAAGAAGACTAGGCACAGTGTTTTAGCAGCATCTAAAAATATGGTAGATGCTATTGGTGGAAATTTTGAGTGTCTTAGTAATGGGCATGGTGCTGGCGGTGAGTTAGATGAATTGAACGATAATATTGTATCTTTTATGAAGCAGACTAACTATTTAACATCTGAAATTATTGGTGCTATGCACGTTGTTACTTCTCATAGTGAATCAAGACGTATTGAAATTGAGGGTTTAAATGCTGAGTTTGTAAAAATTGCTGAACTTGTAAACAACTCTTTTGAGATGATTGAACATGAATTTGCATTAGAACAGAAACAGAAGTTTGCTACAAAAATAAATAAAACTGGTAAAAGTATCGCTCAAAACTTTGTACTTGTTCAAGAACAGATGGCAACGAGTATTGAAGAACTTACTGGATTATCTGAAGAGTCTGAAGAGACTGCACGTCTTTCAGATGAGAGTGTTGTAGTAGTTGAGTCTATGTCAAATAATTTAAGTGGTTTAATTGAGCACATTGGACATAATGGACAATCTGTTGATGCATTAGCTGAGCGTACAAATGAGATTGGAGCAGTTGTTGATTTGATTAAAGAGATTGCAGAACAGACTAATCTGCTTGCACTTAATGCTGCAATTGAAGCAGCGCGCGCAGGTGAACATGGCCGAGGGTTCGCTGTTGTTGCAGATGAGGTTAGAAAACTTGCAGAGAAAACGCAAAAAGCTACTCAAGAGATAGGAATCTCAGTAAGTACATTGCAACAAGAAAGCACTGAAATTCAGACAAGTTCTGAGAAGATGCATGAATTAGCACAAGAGAGTTCAGGACATTTGGAGGAGTTTAATGAACGGCTTAAACAGTTCAATGTTAATGCAAACTCTGTACGTAATGCTGCTGAGCAGATGAGAAATAGGATGTTTGTAACTCTTGTTAAAATTGATCACATGGTTTATAAAGCAAATGCAAGATCTACAATAATTGAAGAAAAAGTTGATGCTAAGTTTGTAGATCACCACTCATGTCGTTTAGGAAAATGGTACGACGTTGGCGGAAAAGAACTTTTTGGAGATACTCAAGGGTATAAAGATGCAGCCTCTCCACATCAGATTGTTCACACTTCATTTGGTAAATCTTTAGAGTTTTTAAGAAGTGATGATGGTGTATTTGAGCATAAAGATGAGATTATTGGTTCATTTATAGCAATGGAAGCTGCTAGTGATAAGCTATTTGTAGCTATGGATTCTATGCTTGAGGAAAAAGGTCATAGTTAAGCGTGATTGAAAATGCCTCAATTGAGCAATTAAAGGCTCATCTAGATGTAGTTGATGTAGTAGGCAATTATGTTGAACTTAAAAAAAGCGGAACAAATTTTAAGGGGTTGTGTCCGTTTCATGATGAAAAAAGCCCATCTTTTATGGTTAGCCCCTCAAAACAGATATATCATTGCTTTGGCTGTTCAGCAGGTGGTGATAGCATCAAGTTTGTTATGGAATATGAGAAGTTAAGTTACCCTGAAGCTATAGAAAAGTTAGCATCTCAGTACAATATAACTCTTAATCACACAAAAGGTAGTGGTGTTGCACAAAATAGTTCTAGAGTACTAGAGCAGATTCAAGCATGGTTTGTGAAGCTTTTAGACCGCCATAATGACTCACTAGAGTATCTGAAAAAACGCGGGGTTTATAGTTCAAGCATAGAAAAATTTGGTATTGGTTATGCGCCAACTTCTGTAATGACTTTAACATTTTTACAAGGTCGCCATCTTCTTGGAAAAGAGGCGGTAGACTTGGGAGTTGTTGGTCAAGATAGTGGACGTAATTATGCACGTTTTGTTGAACGGATAACATTTCCAATTCATTCAGTTACTGGAAAATTAGTAGGATTTGGAGGACGCACAATTGTGGGTCACCCTGCCAAGTATGTAAACTCTCCTCAAAGTCAACTTTTTAATAAATCTCGTCTACTTTATGCTTATGATAAAGCAAAACAGAGTGTGTATGAGCAAAAAACAATTATTGTAACTGAGGGTTATTTAGATGTAATCATGCTACATCAAGCAGGTTTTACAAATGCAGTGGCAACTTTAGGGACAGCCTTAACAGTAGATCATTTACCACTTTTACGTAAAGGTGAACCTGAAGTTATTGTTGCATATGATGGAGATAACGCAGGTGTACAAGCAGCACTAAAGGCTGCAAAACTTTTAAGCGGAGCAAGCATTGCAGGTGGAATTGTACTGTTTGAAAATGGTGCAGACCCTGCTGATATGGTAAAAGATGGACACTCAGATGAGCTTAAGCGTCTTTTTTTACATCCTAAAAATTTAGTTACGTTTGTGCTAGAGCAGATTTTTCATAATATTGATATAAATGATGTACATCAAAGAGAGCAGGCTAGAAAAGAGATACAAAACTATTTAAATACACTTTCAGTTTTAATGCAAGAGAGTTGTAGACGCGAAGCAGAGAGCTATTTTGGCTCTTCTGTGGCTCTTTTTAAAGAAAACTCACAAAAAAAAGATGAACCATCAACTCCAAGGTATGTAGATAGTTATGATGATGCTTTCGTTCAAACAATTTTAAAAACACTATTAAATCAGCATGAATTGATAACTGTAGCATTAGAGTACTTAGACGCTACAGTTTTAGGGCAATACTCTAACCATTTCGCGCTTTTAAGAGATGGTAAATATGATGATCATATTTTGAATGCAATATCTTTAAATAGAGATATTAAAGCACTAAATGAGAATGAAACTCTAGATTCACGCTATATCAATACTGGAAAAATAGAGATTGAAAATATTAGCGATGATGAGTTTAAAAAAGAGCTGATAACATTTTTTTTAATGCGTTATAAAAATGAGTTGAAATTCTTTGCAAGACGCAATGATGTCACTGTTGAGAAAAAAGTTTTTATTAGACAGAAGATTTTAGATAAAATTGCGAAATTAAAACGTGGAGAATTGAGCGCATATGAAAGCAATAGCACTATTTAGCGGAGGATTAGACAGCACTCTTGCAATGAAATTAATTATTGACCAAGGTATTGAAGTAATTGCTGTAAATATTAATACAGGTTTTGGTGGTACAAAAGACAGACGTGCTCATATGCAAAATATGTGTGATCAAGTTGGTGCGGAGTTAATGATAGTAGATATTCAACATGAGTATCTGCAAGAGGTTCTTTTTGATGCTAAACATGGTTATGGTAAAAATTTTAATCCATGTATTGATTGTCATGGTTATATGTTCAAAGTGGCTAAGAAAATTATGGAAAAAGAGGGCGCTTCATTTTTAATTTCAGGTGAAGTTGTAGGACAACGTCCAATGAGTCAAAATCCAGATGCGCTAAATACGGTTTTAAATATTGGTGATGTAGATGGGTTACTTCTTCGTCCAATGTGTGCAAAACATCTCAAACCTACAATTGCTGAAGAGAGTGGCTGGGTAGATAGAGAAAAATTACAAAATGTTTCAGGACGTAGCCGTAAAATTCAGATGGAAATGGCTGAACAATATGGTCTAACAGACTTTGAATCCCCAGGTGGCGGATGTTTGTTAACAGATGAGGGCTTTAGCGTTAAAATTAGAGATTTTATTAAATATGATAAGTTTGAAGTCCCAGACATTGCAGTAATTAAATATGGTCGTCATTTTCGTCTTCCAGATGGTGCGAAACTTGTTGTTGGGCGAAACCAAGAAGAGAATGAAAAACTTGAAGCTGTTGAAAATGAAAAATTTACTCTAATTAAACCTCACGGTATGCCAGGACCATCATCTTTACTCTCATCTAAAGTAAGCCAAGAAGATAAAACCTTAGCTTCGCAGATTATAGTGACATACTCAAAAATAGATTCTGATAATGAGTATAGTGTAGAGATTGCAGATGAGATATTTTCAGCATCTCCTTTAGAGAGTCGTAAAATTGCACAAGGATACTCAATCTTTTAGTAAATTTTAAATTAGGCTATATTGATAGATAATTTATCAAAAAATACTATAATAATACAAAAGTATTATATGAGGTAAATTATGTCTACTATAACTATAAAAGAGACTACAAGTGTTAAGTTAAATAAAGAGTCCAAAGAACATGCAAAGAAGATTTTTAAGGAGTTGGGCATTACAATGGGTGATGCTTTTAATATGTTTTTGCAACAAGTAAATCTTCATATATGGTATGCTATTTGAGTTAAAGATACCAAATACAGCAACTAATAAAATTATCAAAGAAGCGAGAATTGGTGAAAATGTAGAAGATTTTTCATTAGATGAACTAAAAAAATAGATGAAAATAAAATGTCATAAACAGTTCATAAAATAATTTCATAAAGCAAAATTGAGTGTTTCTCAATTTGAAAGATTTGTAGAGTATATAAATGCTTTTATGCTTGGCGAAGCATTGCCAGCACAAAGTAAAGACCATAAACTAGAAGGTGAATATTCAGACTGTAGAGAATTTCATATCGGCGGAGATATGTTGGTAATAAAAAATAAACTTTTATGAAAATTCTATTTAATCCCTTTCATGAACAAAATATAAATTTTAAGTAGTCATGCAAAATTAATTTCATAAGTGCTATCATATTCCATAATAACTTTTTTCACATAGTTTTTCATATCGTTAGCTGACTTATAAGCATAAAATTCAATCTAGTAATACTTTATGAATCTCCAAAGAATTTCTATTGGATTTAATTTTGGCGAATATGGAGGAAGATAAACTAGAGACAATCCTTTTTCTTCCCATTTTTCTATTTGAGCTTTAAATTTTTTATGTTTATGAATGCTGACATTATCTAAAACAACAGTTGTTCTTTTTGTAATTTATTCAGAGAAGAGATCAAATATTCCGATAACAACATCTGAATCAACTTTATCTGAAGTTGTAGCACAATACAGTTTTTGAGTATTGATGTTTAAAAATCCAAGTACATTCAAGTTCTTTGACATTTTTGATGGAATACTTAAAGTTTTTCCTACTGTGCTCCAAGCATAAGGAATATTTGGACTTAAATTAAATCCACTTTACCCTCAAGGAGTACCTCGTCATCAAAGTACACAACATCAATTTCACCTGTAAGTGCTTTTTGATATATGCTTTGAAGCTCTTTTTTCTTTTCTTCATAAAACTCGCTGTCTGGTTTTTTTGCTGTATCTTTCCTGACTCTTTTATAGCTTAGATTGAGTGCTTTTTTAAAAATCTTTTGAAAGTAAAATTCCATGTGCTCTTTGTCGCTCTTGTTTAGTCTCACCATTATCTTTTAACTCTGATAATTGTTTTAATATCTTTGAATCTGTTATTTTCATATTGAGCACTAGCAATTATCGTTCTCTTATGAAATTTATTTTGCTCTACTACTTAGTATTTACCATCTAGGTTTTGAAACTGAGTACAAAAACAGATTAGTAAATGAAGATGGAAAGAAAAATGCTTCATTTGGAAGTGTCTCTTATTGGTTAAATAAATCATTACAAGATGATTATGCTAAAGGGATATTTAAATAGAATTTTAAATCAAATCGGAGTATAATAATCGTCATGCAAAGAAAAGATATATATAACCCCGATTCTACTGAAACAGTTGGCGAACGTCAGATATTTGGTGGTAATCCTACTGGTATTTTTGAGCTAAATAGAATTAAGTTTCAGTGGGCTTACAACCTTTGGGAGATGATGTTGAATAACACATGGTTTCCTAAAGAAGTTGATATGACAACTGATGCTAGGGATTACAGGATTCTAACTGATGAAGAGAAAAAGTCTTATGATAAGGCTCTTTCTCAGCTGATATTTATGGACAGCTTACAGACAAACAATATTATAGATAACATTAATCCATATGTTACATCACCTGAAATAAATTTAATTTTAGTGCGTCAAAGCTTTGAAGAGGCGCTACATTCACAGAGTTACGCTGTAATGGTTGATAGTATCTCTCAAAATAGTGATGAGATATATGATCTTTGGCGAACTGATATGATGCTTAAAAATAAAAATGATGCTATTGCTTCTGTTTATAAAGAGTTTTCATCAAATCCTACTGATCATAATTTGCTAAAAGCATTTTTTGCTAATCAAATTCTAGAGGGAATCTACTTTTACAGTGGTTTTGCTTATATCTATACGTTAGCACGTTCAGGTAAAATGCTTGGAAGTGCACAGATGATTAGATTTATTCAGCGCGATGAGGTGACTCATCTATTAATGTTTCAAAACATAATAAATACTCTAAAAAAAGAGAAACCTGAACTTTTTACTGAAGAGCTTTACGCAGAAGTTTATGATATGTTTAGAAAAGCTGTTCAGTTAGAGTGTGATTGGGGTCGTTACATTACGCAAGGTCAGATTTTAGGACTAACAGATAATATAATTGTTCAATACATCCAATTTTTAGCCGATGAGAGGCTGCGTAGTGTTGGCATGGAAAAACTCTATAATGTAGAAAATCCTATTAAATGGGTAGATAACTTCTCAAAATTTAATGATCAAAAAACAAACTTCTTTGAGGGGACTGTTACTAATTACTCAAAAGGTAGTTTAAGTTTTGATGATTTCTAGATAATAGGCTAGTTTAGTTTTTAAGTATTCTAATTGAAAATAGGCGTAAAATTACGCCTATCTGTGTCTGGAATAGTAATGTTCTGAGAATGGAGTTTCGACAGACGTGGGAGTCTGTCGTTCGTATAGTTTTTAAATTATTTTAGTGCAGCAAGCGCAGAATCGTAATCTGGTTCAGCTGTAATTTCTGGAACTAACTCTTTATAAGTAATTGTTCCGTTTGCATCAATTACAAAAATAGCACGAGCAGATACACCAGCAAGAGGACCCTCAGCGATTAATGTTCCATAAGCATTCATGAAATCTTTATTACGGTAATCAGAAGCAACAGTTAAGTCAATTCCTTCAGTTGAACAAAAACGCTTAGAAGCAAATGGTAAGTCCATAGATACAACAGTTACATCAACATCACTAAACTGAGCAGCTTTTGAGTTAAATGTACGAGTTTCAGTTGCACATACTTCAGTATCTAGTGAAGGAACAGCGATGATAAGTTGAGTTTTACCATTTGCGCCACCAATTGTTTTTTCTGAAAGATCAGTTGCTACAACAGTTACAGCAGGAGCTTTATCTCCAACATTTACAGTTGTTCCGCCAAGTTGTACGTCATTACCTTTTAGTTGTGTAGTTGCCATTTTTTATGACTCCTTATTGTTAATTTGAAGAATTGTACATTAAATAGGATAAAATTAGTCTTAATTGATTTTGCTACTTTTTGGGTGCACTAAAAGCTCATTTATTGAGCTAAATTCGTTATTCTTATATGATTCTAACGCACAACGCCCTACCATCGCAGCATTGTCAGAACAGTATTTCAGTTTTGCTACTAAAAGTGGTGCATTAAAACTAGCGCACAATATTTCTAAACGGTTACGAAGATACAAATTTGCACTAGCCCCACCAACAATTGCAACACTTTTTGGTGACTTTTTTCTAAAATAGTAACGAGTTTTATGAAGAATGTGTTCTGTTGCTGCCTTCTGAAAAGATGCAGCGACATCAGATTTATCTTGCTGGCTTAAATCACCTAGTTTTTCAATCTCAAGACGTACAGCATTTTTAAGACCTGAATAACTAAATGCTAATCTATTACTATGAAGTAGTGGAATTGGAAAAGCAAAACGATTCTCATCACCACTACGTGCTAATTGCTCAATTATAGGACCACCTGGGTATCCAAGACTCATCATTTTTGCAACTTTATCAAAACTCTCACCAAAACTATCATCAATAGAGGTTGCGATTACTTCCATGTCTGCATGGTTTTTTGCTTCTATAATCTGTGTATGTCCTCCAGAGACGAGTAAAACAGTTTGTGGAAACTTTACAATGTTATCTATAAATAGAGAGTAGATATGTGCTTTTAGATGGTGGATTCCAATAATAGGAATTTTTAGGGCAATACTAAGAGCTTTAGCCATAGCAACACCTTCTAGAAGTGTGACGCTAAGCCCAGGTTCATTTGTAACGGCTACCGCTTTAATGTCGCTTAGGTACTCTTTAGCACTTTCTAAGATACGTGGAAGCTCTTTAGCGTGAAGTCTACTAGCAAGCTCTGGTACAACACCACCATATTTTGCATGTTCTGCTTCTTGGGAAATCTTTTTATGAAATAGTACTTTTGCATCATCTACGCGCGTAATTGCGATTGAGCTGTCATCACAGCTACTTTCAATGCTTAAAATCATTGTTTTAGTGTCCATTCAAGCACCCAGTCCCACTCATCATATCCGCTATTCTCATTTATATGTCCTGCATTATGTAGTTCAATATGCTCAATTTTAAGCTCAATTTGAAGCTCTTTAGCCTCTTGTGAATTTAAATATGGATCATTATCTGAAGTAACCATAAGAGAGTTTTTTGCTTTTAAAGATGATGGAACATCTACTGGAAAAAATGTTTTAAGCTCATCATAACTACTTAAATCTCTAGTTGGAGCTACAAGAAGTAGATTCTTAACCTTAGAAATTCCTGCATTACATAGATGAAACCAAAGAATATTTCCAAGTGAATGACAAATAACAGTGTCTGGTTTAAAATCATTAAGCACGTCACTTGCCTCTTTCATCCATACATCTTTATCTGGGTAATCATTGTTACTTAGTTGCACAAAAGCCACAGCAACATTTTTAACTACCAACTCTTGTGCTAACCAAGCCTGCCAATGCGGTAAATCACTTCCATTCCAACCATGAATGAGCATTACTTTTTTCATAATAATCTTTTTATATACTTTAACATATAGTATCTATTAGGTGGTATTCTTTTGTTTCTTTAGAAAATACTGTTTTCTCTTCAAATCTTAAATTTTTTATAGGGTCTTCAATTAGGAGGAATTTTGGTTTGTTGTTTAGATTTAAAACTAAAGTGATTATGTAATCATTTTTATAATCTATTGCTTTATTGTATTCATTTTGTGTCAATCTAAATTTTCCTTTTTCTTCTCTTATCCCTTTTACTTCTGCTAAGAATGATTTCTCATTAACAGTTACTTGAAAGTCATAACCATCGCCAAGCAATCTAGCATCTTCTATAGTTGCGTTTTTGAATAATTCAATTGAACTATAGTTATTCATAAAAAATAATTCAGCTTCTAATCCTGTCTCTTGTAATTTTTTAAATCTTGATTTTGTAATAGGTTTTATTTTGCTCTCAATATTTTTAATATCAAAAGTGCCTTTCATCTGTAATTTTACGATATTTGCATATTCATTTACAGGTTCATGACCAAATAAATTATCAATCAATATTTTTCTATGTATATATGTATCACCTTTCTGCCACCAACCTTTTCTACCATTATCGGGAAAAAAATTATCAAATAAATCCATTCTATTTTTAACTGTTCCAGCTGTTTTTGCTATATTATTTTTAACACAAAAATTGTAAAAGTCTGTTTTAGTTGTAAATCCGAACTCTTTTATAAAGCTATCATTAAATTTTGACAAGCCATATCCTATTAAATTTAATAGCTCATAATTTTTATGCTTATTGCTATTTGCAATCACTTAAATTCCATTCCTATAAAATAGCATTACTTTTTTCACAATGTTTTGGCGTATTGCCTTACTTCTGTATCTATCTCAAATATATGTTCTATATTTTCTACTTTTATATTTGCGAAATGTTCAAAACTTTTAATAACAGTTTTAGAGATGTCATTGAAACCTATTTTGCCATATTCAAACTGTACTATTGCCGCTTCATTAGCTGCATTTACAATAACTCCAAGTTCTGGACTTTTCATTAGCGCATCTTTAATCTCCCAGATTGGGTAGCGTGATTTTTCTATTTCTCTAAACTCTAAACTACCAATCTTAACTAAATCTACACTTTTTAATATTGGCTTATCTACCTTTTCAAGTAGAGCATATGCAATAGGAAGGCGCATGTCAGCATGAGCTAGGTGTGCGGTTGTGCTTCCATCACTAAAGTCAATTAGTGCATGAATAATTGATTTTGGTTCAATTATGGCATCAAAATTTTTAACATCTTCAAAAAGCCACTTTGCCTCTAGCAGTTCAAAAAGTTTATTCATCATTGTTGCACTATCTATTGTTATTTTTTGCCCCATTGACCAGTTTGGATGTTTAAGTGCATCGCTAAGAGTTGCAGTTTTCATTCTCTGAAGTGACCAATCTCTAAACGCACCACCGCTTGCGGTGATAATCATTTTTTCAATTGCTCTATTTTGTTTTAAGTACCATAACCCAAAATGCTCACTATCTATTGGTATTATTTTAGAACTATCTAAAAAGGCTCCACTTACAACTAAGGATTCCTTATTAGCAAGGGCTAACTTTTTGCCAGATTCTAAAGTTGCTAGTGTAGGGCGAAGACCTAAAAAGCCAACAAGTGCATTTACAACTAATTCACTTGTTGCCTCTTTTACCACACGAACTAGAGCCTCTTCTCCATAAAGTACATTAGAGTGGTTTACTTTGGCTACATCATCTTTGGAAGATACAACAACACTTTTAGGTGAAAAAAGTTTTATCTGTTCATTTAGTAGTTTAATATTTTTACCAGCGGCTAGTGTCTCAATTTTTAAGTTGTTTGTGCGCGCAATTTCAAGGGCATTAACCCCAATTGAACCAGTAGAACCAAGAACAACCACTAACTTATGCTTCTCATTAGCAAGGTCATAACAACAGCACCAAAAAGGTAACCATCAAGTCTATCAAGAACACCTCCGTGTCCTGGGAAAATTGTTCCACTATCTTTAACATCTGCTTGACGTTTTAAGTAGCTTTCAAAAAGATCACCAAATATAGCGCTTATGGCTGTAAAGAGCGAAATAATTAATGCAGGAAAAAAATCACTATATTGTATACCAATTATAGCACCAAGAACTGTTGCAATTGCAATACCACCAAAAACCCCCTCTAATGTCTTCTTCGGAGATGTTTTACTAAATGGAGTCTTTCCAATAGTCTTTCCTACAACAAATGCACCAATATCAGCACTAGCAACAACAACAATTAGCCAAACATATGAGCCAACGCCATAATCATTATAGAGTGTTAGAAAAAACAGAAACCCAACTGTTGGGTATAGTAGCGGTGCAAAATGTCTTTGATCTAATTTCTGAGAGTATGCAAGTACTGCAGCGTATGCAATTGCAGCTATAAAAAATAGTTCCTCAACAGATGGATAAAAAGCAGCAGTCACCCAAAGAGCAAAACCGTAGTAATAAATTGCACCGCTATGAAGGTTAAATAGTCTGTTCGCTTCAAATAGAGCAATCATAAAAAGTGTCCCTAAAAAGAACCAAATAAGAAAAAAGTTATCAATTGCACCTATTACGATAGCGCCTAGTGCTAGCATAGACCCTGTTAGAATACGCTCTTTGTATTGTTCGTATAACGCATTAATAGACATATAAGCCCCTATTACTAAAATAGCGTGATTATACGATAGTTAGGCTTTAACATCTAACAGATGAAACTCACCAGATGAAGTTTTTTGCTCTTTTTGTTCATCTTCTGTTTCGTGTTCTTTTTTCTTTTTCTCATTTTGCTCTTTTTTGCGCTCTTCTTCAGCATTAATAGCTGAACTCTCTTCAGCTGGACGAGTCTCTTCTACTTTTTTTTGTTCATCTTTTACAATTTCACCTGCAGCTACATTTTGTAAATCTATTCTATTTTGGGCTAAATTTTGAGCAGAAGCGACTATTGGAGTGTTTTGATTCACCATTATTGCGTTGCCTATGGGACTTATTGCCATAATCTTGCCTTAGTTAATCACTCTATTTTGTTACATCAATATTAATAGTCTTATAGTTATTATACAACACACGCGAACCAGTTTCGGGTCTAACCTCTCTACGTTTAACATAATCCACAGCATATGTGCCACTTTGCGTAACACTAAAGTCTACACATAACCTTGCCGCACGTTCAATGACGCTAATAGGTAACTGCTGTTTGTTGCTAACAACAACAACATGAGCAGATGCAATGTTTTGGAGGTGAAACCATATGTCCTGCGCCCTTGCGGCTCGCAGCACCTCCTCATTACTCTTCTGGCTACGTCCTAGCATCACTTTTAGTCCCTCAATATAAAAGACTTCATACGGCAACTGCGTTGTGCTTCCTTTACGTCTAACAGAAGTTGGCATTAGAAAATTTAATTCCTCTTTACTAGTCGCGCGTTCTATAGTATCGGCAAAATGGCGTAAAAATGCAATTTTCTCCTCTAGGCTCTGTCTTTCAAGGTGGATGTGGTGTGAACGTTGACGTGCTTTTTTAGCCTGTTTAAATATATATTTTGAGACCATTGCAGCTGTTGGTAAATCTGGATTTAAATTAATTTCTATACTATCACCATGAAAATCATTTAGAATAACGCTCTTTTCGTATGGTTTAATTAGGTGTAAATTTGCTATAACTATCTCAGCTTCATTTTTTAGTGATAGTGCCTTTTCTTGCCAAAAGTTTTCATCTTCAAGCGTATCAAATCTTTTTTGTAATTTTTTTAGACGTTTAAATAACATGGATGATTTTTGTTTTCTAATAGATTCTAGTTCTGCTGTAGTTTTTTCGTTAAATTGTGCATATAAAAAACTTTCAACATCTTCAATTTCATGACCATCTATAGGAACTTTTTGATTTGGGTGAAGGGGTAAAAGAGTTTGACCAACGCGTACAGGGCGAGAGGATGTATTAATATCAATATGGCGCAGTGCTTCTAGAACTGTTAGTTGTTCATCTAAGATAATAACATTTGTGTGTCGACCTGTAAACTCTAACTGCAATATGCTCTTTTGTTCTTTGTATCCGCCACTAATAATTGCTTCAATTTGAATTACTTTGTCATTATCTAAAATTTTCACACCTCTAATTTGTGCACGATTAAATCTTCGCTCAAGCGTAGAATCAAATGGGGCTTTATAAATTTTAGTTCGCTCAGGACGTGAAGTTTTGTAGATGTAGGAGTTAGATCGTTGCATGTGAAAGTAGTAAGAACCTTCACTTTTAGTCTGTAAACATAGAGTATTATCTGCAATACGAAAGATAGAACTTATGTTTTTATATCTATTTAGATAGTTTGCAATCTGTTTTAATTCAAAGAAACGCATTTTTTTACTTTATGATTAATATAACATTATCTGTTTGTTAACTTATAAAAACTATACTTTCGTTAATCACTTCTTCGAAAGTACATTCCCTTTAAGAATAGGCCTTTTCATCTAATTTTGATGAAAGGGCTTTTTTTATGTAATGTCTCTAATTGTATCTCATATTTTAAGTAAAATTATTTAAATTTTATTGGTCCTAAAACAGCAATTGATGACTCTTTATTTGAGCTAGTAGTATTTTGATTTCTCATAGGGTGTTGCGTAACTGCTGTCATGTAGCTGGAGCCATTAATGTTTTTATGCCAAAAGATGGATGTAGCTTCAGCATCAAGTGGTGTAGTGATAACTCGTGATAGAGATTTATCTTTTAAGTTATAAGCCCATACTACGTTATTTGTATGTTTTGATGAATCTTCTGCTATCATCAAAATATCTGTTCCTTGAACCATTGAAACATTGTCAGGGTTTGAAATTTTATCCAAGTTACAAGAGTTTCCAGCCATATCTTTTTTTATGGGTTCTCCCACAATGAGTGTACGCATATCTGTAGCAATTAATTCATTGTCTACATTTAACTCATATACAGCGCCACAATAGTTATGTTTAACCTTTATGTGGTTGTTGCCACCAATATCGTATTTTGTATTATCTTCCATGCCTCTTTCTACTGAACTCATAGCAAGATAGAGTTTTTTATTTATCTCATCATAGGTAATACCCTCTTCTTTACGAAGTTCTGTAGTAGCTCCCATAATCGCAGCATATCTTCTTGTCTCAAGGCGTGATGCTATTTTTTGCATTCTGTTTTTTACAGATAGACACTCATGTCCAGTAGTTGTATTAATCGAAGTAAACCCAGTGGGGCAACTTCCATCAGCTTTAACAGTCTCAGAATCAAATAGTTCAGAAAACTTTATCTTTTTTGCAACAAATGAGCGAATTTCACTATCTGTAGCATGTCCTAGATTAATCCATGAAATATTAAACTTTCCACCGTTGTCTGAACTAGTCTGTGTAAGTTTTGCAGCGTAAAGTGTTCCTGATGATAGGTCTTGAACATAATCTGATTTAAACATAAAAAGTCCAACATTTGTGCCATCATCTGTAAGATATACAGTTTTTTGATCTGGCATTACATAAGCTAGCTCATGAGAGAATCTACCCATTGAATAATGTTTCATATATTTAGCAGAACCATCTGTTTTTATTTGAACTTCTGGTGTCCAACCGTAGTAGTATGGATTTGTTTTATTGAAATCATTACCCCAAAATTTTGCTGTTTCATCATAATATTTATCGCCAGTAGCCCCGCTAAAGTTCTCTATAAGTCTTGCATTACTCTCATACTCTTCTGAGCCTAAATGTGAATTCCATGGAGTTGTTTGACCCGCACAATGTACATAGCCACCAAATTCATCTTTTTGGCTAATGAATTTGAGAGTATCTTTTTTTGCTGATAATATTCCAGTTTTTTTGTCTTGTTTTAGTTCAAGCATATAAAGAGCACCAATTGGGCATTCAAACTGATTTATCATATATATTTTAGAGTTTTTTTGCAAAATAGATGAGTGGTCAAGCCCTGAACCTACACCACTATTTGTACCATTGCATATATAGTTTGATCCATCATTAAGCTTTAAAGGGTTGTCTTGATAGTCTTTAACAAGACCAAATATCTCATTATTGTCTACATCCCCACTTTTCATGATAGTGTTAAAGTTTAACTTATGGACTATACCATTGATGCTAAGCTCTTGTGAATATTGAACACTCTTTTTTTCGATGTCTGTTGTTGGAGTATTCAAACTTTTAAAAGACATTGTAGCAAGAGAAGTCTGTTTATCTGTACAGCCGTTTATAAAAATAGTAATTAACACACTAAAAATTGAAGCAAACATAATATTTTTCATCCAACTAAGCCTCTTTCATTAAATTTTAATTGATTCTAACTTTATAATATAGCTTAATTATAACAGATGTATTTGACAGCTATAATGTCAAAATTAAAATTCATAAGCAAAAGGGTTAATCAACTAATGAGTAAACCTAGAGTAAGTATTTTTGGATGTGGTTGGTTAGGTAGTTCCCTTGGTGAGAGACTTGTTAGTGAATTTATAGTTAAAGGCTCAACATCAGAACAAAGAAGAAGCGAACTTAAAACATATGGGATAGACAACTGTGTCTTAACTTTAGAAAGCTATATGGATAATAGAGATTTTTTTAAATGTGACATACTTATAATTTCACTACCATCATCTGTTTATAAAGGTGATGACAGTTTAGAGCTGTTTAGAGATTTGATTTTTCGCCTTTATCCGCATACAAAAATAATTTTTTTAAGCTCTACATCTTTGTACTCTGGAAGTGGAAAAATTGATGAGGATAGTGCTGTGGATGCTGATTCACACCTAAGAAGTGCTGAGAGAATTGTAACTGATAGCAAACAGAAAAGTTATGTAGTAAGGCTAGCTGGCTTAATGGGCTATTCACGTTATTTGGCAAAATATTATGCAGATAAAACTGAGGTTAAAAACTGTCCTGTTAATCATATACACAGAAATGATGCAGTTGAAATGCTTTATCAGTTAATTACACGTCCTATTCCTGAGGGAACCTATAATATGTGCGCACCATTACATCCAACAAAAGAGGCAATTTTAAAGACGGCAAAATTAAAATTGAAATATTTGCCATGTACTAAAAAAAGAGTTATAAGTGGTGAAAGACTCTCAAAAGCCCTGCATTACAACTTTAAGCATCCTGATCCTAAAAGATTTTAAACGTATTAGTTTACTTAGTATTTGCTTGGTGTTGTAGTTCATTGACTAAGTAGATATATACTTCTTTTATCACTTCTCTTGAAAGTACATCCAATTCTTATCAAGAAGTTCAAACTCCCCTTACAAATTCTCGCCTTCGGGCGAATTTTGCTACAATACGCTTACTAAAATTATAGATAGGAACTTTACTGTGGGACAAACAATAACTGAAAAAATATTTTCTGAGCATGTAGGACATGCCGTAAAAGCTGGTGAAATTATCAGCTCCAATATTGATATGGTAATTGGGAATGATATTACTACCCCAATTTCAATTCGTGCATTTAATGAAAGTGGTGTTAAAAAACTTGCTAACCCAGATGGATTCTCATTAGTATTGGATCATTTTATACCAGCAAAAGATATAGCAAGTGCCAATCAAGCAAAGATTAGTCGTGAATTTGCTTACAAACATGATTTAAAAAACTTTTTTGATGAAAAAGATATGGGAATTGAGCATGCACTTTTACCAGAGAAGGGTCTTGTAGTTCCTGGAGATGTAATTATTGGAGCTGATAGCCATACTTGTACACATGGCGCTCTTGGTGCATTTTCAACGGGAATGGGTTCAACTGATATTGCATATGCGATGATGACTGGTGGGAATTGGTTTAAAGTTCCTGAGACTATCAAGGTAGTTTTTAGTGGTAAGCTTCAAGCAAATGTTTATGGAAAAGATCTTATTCTTGAGGTTATTAGAATCTTAGGTGTTGATGGTGCATTGTATCAGGCTTTAGAATTTACAGGTGAAGTAATTGACAACTTAGATATGGATGGACGATTTAGTCTTTGTAATATGGCAATTGAGGCTGGTGCAAAAAGTGGAATTATAGCAGCTGATGATACTACAAAAGCATTTTTAGCTGAACGTAATTTAGCACGTGAACCAAAATACTTTTACTCTGATGATGATGCTGAGTTTGTAAAAGTTATTGAGATAGATGTAGATAATCTTGAACCTGTAATTGCATATCCATCACTGCCATCAAATGGGCATCCACTTTCTCAAGCAGTTTCAGAAAAAATAAGAGTTGATCAAGTTTTCATTGGAAGTTGTACAAATGGTCGTTTAAGTGACCTTGAGATGGCGGCTAATATTATGAGGGGTAAAAAAGTTGCACGCCATACTAGAATGATAGTAACTCCTGCAACTCAGAAGATTTTAACAGATGCACAAAAGAAGGGATACATAGATATTTTAATTGACGCTGGAGCAGTTGTTAGTAATCCAACGTGTGGCGCATGTTTGGGTGGTTATATGGGAATTTTAGCTGATGATGAGGTCGCAGTATCTACAACAAATCGTAACTTTGTTGGAAGAATGGGTGCCAGATCTTCAAAAATCTATTTAGCAAACTCAGCAGTAGCAGCTGCTAGTGCAATTTCAGGATATATAAGTTCACCAGAAGATGTTTAATATAAGTGCCGTCATTTTTGCTGGCGGCGCTAGTAGGAGAATGGGGCAAAATAAGGCACTTTTGCCTTTTGCAGAGTACGATACTCTTGCTCAGTATCAGTATGAGCGTCTAAAACCTCTTTTTAAAAAAGTCTATATTAGTACAAAAAGTCCAGAACTTTTCAAATTTACAAAAAACTTCATTATAGATTTTAGTGAGCAGTTCGCTCCAACAGTTGGTCTACTTAGCTCCATTGAGCAGTTAGATGAGGAGAGGTTTTTTGTTTTAAGTGTTGATAGCCCATTTGTTGGTGAATTAGAGATAAAAAAGCTATTAGAAAGAGATTCAGGTAGTGCAACTGTAGCACGTGTAAGTTCTAGTGTACATCCACTGTGTGGAATTTACCATGCTAGTTTGAAAAATGAGTTGCGTAAAATGATTGATGAAAATCGTCATAAGTTACAGAGTATGCTTAGAGATAAAAATGCAACATATGTTGATTTTGATGATAATTTTGCATTTAGTAATTTAAATGAGCTAGATGATTATAATAAGGCATTATCTCTTATCTAAAATGTTTATATTTTAATCATATATATATATGAAAAGTGCTCTTTATCTATTATAATTTTCTAATGAATATAACTAACAATTTCCCAGAACTTACTATATTTTTTCAACCAATTATCTCAACATCTAGCAGAACACTATTTGGAGTAGAGGCACTTCTGCGTGGTTATGATGAAGATGGAAGAATTGTACCTGCCCCTGAGTTATTTGGACTATGTAAAACAGAAAAAGATTTAGAATATTTAAGCACTAGAGCAATTAAAATTGCATTAGATAAATTTAAATCAATTCAAGATGAGTATCCAAATGTTTTGCTATTTTTAAATATAGAGCCTACTTTAATAAACAAATCATGGAAAAATTTTAAACCCATACTTTTAGAAAATGGTATTCAAAATAGTAAAATTGTTTTAGAAATAAAAGAGGAGTTTATAAAAAACCTAGATTATTTAACAGAGTTTAGTGAATACTTTAGAAGTAAAGGCTTTTTTATAGCGTTAGATGACTTTGGTAGTGGGTGCTCTAATTTTGAGCGTATTAAATCGATTAAACCAGATGTTATTAAGCTTGACCGCTCACTTATGCAAGATTTACACAAGGATGTTGTTCATCAAGAGATTGTAAAAGCAATTGCGAATATGGCACATAATTTAGGGTCTGCAATTTTGGCTGAGGGGATAGAGGATTTAGCTGACGCTGTTGATGCTAGGACTAGGAATATAACTCTATTTCAAGGTTTCTTGTTTGACAAGCCTATGCCTAAGCTAGAAGAGTTGAATTACGTAGATTTAATTGATAATATAGAATCATTAGTCTCTAAAAATACTATAGATAAAATGCAACTAAAAAAACAACAGTTTTTAAATGCAAAAAATATAGCACAAGCTATTACAAAATCTTTACAAAGCGGTATAGATTGTACTAACTTTAATAGATGCGTTGAGCCTTTGCTTGAGAGTCACTCAGAATTAGAAGCCTTTTATGTGCTAGATATTCATGGTAAACAGATTAGTGAGACAGCTTTACGTACAGATATTAATCCATTTTATCTACCAGCACCAGCACACTATGATCATAGCAGTAAAGAGTATTTTGCTATTACTAAAGAGTCACAAAGTGGAGAGTACTTAAGTAGAAGATATATATCTCAAGCATCAGGCAATTTATGCAAAACCTATGTTCATAGAGTTACTATCTCGAATAAAACCCATTTTATATGTATAGATTTTACAACAGATATAAAGGAAATATAATGTTTTTTTCTAAAAATAGCAGTGAGCTAGATGAGTTACAAAAGATAATTGATAATGAGTATAAACAGATTAATTCAGAGAGTGAGCATGAAAATTATGCTGATAAACTAAAACATACTATTGATTATCATCAAAGACAATATCGCTATCTAAACTCTTTTGTGCAAAATTTTCCAAGTACTATATTAGCCATTAGTCCAGAAAAGGTAATTGAATACTTTAACCCTCAGTTTGAGCCATTTAGTGGGTATGATGAAAAAAGTGCTGTTGGAAAAGAGTTGTCAGCTCTATTAAAACCTGATGATGAGGATGTTTTTAAACTTGGTAATTTTATTGATAAATTAGCAATTACAGAAAAACGCTCTGGTTTTAGCTCCTCAGATGTTCTTTACACACAAATTAAATCAGGTGAAAAGATTCCAACTTTTGTTTTTGTTGTACCTGTATATGATAAAGAGCATGTATTAAAAAGAATTTTTCTTATTTTAAGAGATCGTAGAAATGAGTTTAAATTAAGAAGTAAGTTTATGATTGAGGAGGCTGAAGATGTAATTGTAGCGTTAGAGCGTCTTGCCAATTCAGATCTTTCAGAAACTCTAAATTTAGATAAGAACAATGAGCTTATTCAGCTTGAAGCTCCTATTAATGAGATTAATCAAAATTTCAAAAATGTAGTAGGCGCAATTAGCTCATCTTTTGACGCTGTAAAAAGTAGTACCTCTAGTGCAAATGGAGTATTGAGTAATTTAAATGAATGGAATGAGACAGAGTTTAGTCCAGCAATTGCAGGATTACAAAATCAAACAAATACTCTTACAAACTCTATTGTAGAGATAGAGAGTATGGTAAGTCTTATCAAAGATATTGCAAGTCAAACAAATCTATTAGCATTAAATGCTGCAATTGAAGCTGCTCGTGCTGGAGAGCATGGTAGAGGTTTTGCTGTTGTTGCTGATGAGGTGCGAAAACTTGCAGAAAAGAGTCAAGATTCTGCAAAAAATATTGACCTAAATATAAGTGAGTTGCGCTCAAATACTGATAGTATGGTAGCAATTAGCGATAAAACAGTAAATGAAGTTGGTAGTATGCAAAAATTTAACAATGATATATCTAGCGAACTTGGAAGAATAGAATTAGATTTACAGAGTTTGTCTGATGCGATTAAACAGTTTAAACTATAGACTTGTTAGTTTGATTTGAAAGTAACCATTTGGAGAATTTCCAAATGGTTATAAGGGATAGAGAAAATGGGATAAAGATGGGATGTAAAAGTTCTATTTAGAACCAAATTTATAGTCTAGCATTAACCAATATTTAGTAACATCGTTTCCAGCATCGCCTGCATTGTAAAAAGATGCTTTAGCCATTGCACTAAGACCTTTAATTGATGGAATCTTTGTTACATACAGTAAGTCTAATTCATCACCTAAGTCACTATTTGCCCCAGTTTCAGCGTCAAATTCATGATAAATTGCTAATGCTTTACCGAACTCTTTTGATGCATAACCAGCTTTAAGACTTAAATCTTCAAGTCCGTTAGCATTACCTGTAGCAGTACGTCCTAAAAATACATCTGCCCAACCGTTGAATTTATGAAGTGTTGCAAATGGTGTTGTAAACCCGTGACTATCTGTAGCATTTCCAGCTTCGCCAAGTACTTCATATGCTGCACCTGCGATAAAACCTTTATACTTTAGACCAAAATCAGCATTTATGTAATCAGCATCAACTTGTTGTTTAAAGTCACCACTATTAACTCTCATAGTTGCGTCATTTTGGTTAGCATACTCTAATGAATAGTTGATTTTTAGCTCATTTGATGCAGTTTTACCATCAAGTCTGATTCCGTAAGTATCACCAATATTACCAATAAGGTAACCATAAGCTGTAAGTTTAATATTTTCATTATATTTATATCCAGCATGTAATAGTACAGATTTTGTGTTTCCTGTTAAAGCATCTATAATTCCTAATCTACGTGTTAAGTAAGAACCCTTAAGAGTTAATTTATTAATATCTGTATTAGTGATTGAAAAACCTTCAAATGTTTGAGGCATTTGTCTCCAACCAACAGCTCCAACAAAACGTTGATTGTCAATATTTAGCATTTGACGACCACCTCTAATTAAAGTGTTACCTGCTTTATAATCAATATATGCTTGTGTTAGTCTATTGTTTGTGGGATCCGCAACTAATGCATAACCAGCAGTTTCAGGTGCATAGTCATCAATTAAAGTACCATGGCTTACATTAATAAATTCAGCATATGTACTAAATCCACTAGTTCCAAAAAGGTCAGCTTTAACACCTAAAAGTAGTCTGTTTGTAAGTGCTTTAGCATCTTTAGTAGCAACAGAACCATCATCTACGAACTCATATCTTGTTCTAATCTCACCGTTTGCTTTAATATTTGACAAAATGTCTGTATTTGCACTTAAGCTAGTTGTACCAAGTGCTGATAAAGTTGCAATCGCAACACCTAATGTATTCATTTTTTTCATTATAATATTCCTTTTTAATTAAGATGAATTACTCATCCTCTTTTGCATATTTTTTATATAAAAATTCTAAAATAGCCTCACGGCACCTGATATATTCAGGATCACTTTGAAGAGCTACTCTATCGCGCTTCTTTGGTAAGTTTACTTCTAGAATTTCACCTATTGTAGCCTCTGGTCCGTTTGTCATCATTATTATTCGGTCACTAAGTAACACAGCTTCATCAACGTCGTGAGTAATGATGATGACAGTATTCTGTAATTTTCTTTGAATTCTCATTAAATGCTCTTGTAAACTAGCTCTTGTTAATGAATCTAGTGCACCAAATGGCTCATCCATTAGTAAAACTTTTGGACTAATAGCTAAAGCTCTTGCAATTCCAACACGCTGTTTCATACCTCCACTAATCTCACTAGGTGTTTTAAACATTGCAGGTTCAAGATTAACCATATCTATAAACTTTTTAACACGCTGTTGACGCTCACTAATTGTTAAGTCAGGCATTACTTTCTTAACTGCCATCTCAATATTTTCAAAAACATTCAACCATGGAAGTAGTGAATGGTTTTGAAATACAACAGCGCGTTCAGGACCAGGTTCTGTAATTAGCTTATCTTCTAAAAATAGAGCACCAGAAGATGCTTCATCAAGTCCAGCAACAATATTTAGAATTGTTGATTTACCACAACCAGAGTGCCCAATAATTGATATAACCTCATTAGTCTTTATATCAATTGATACATCTGTTAATGCTACATATTCGCCACCATCAGGAAGATCAAATGATTTTCCAACATTTTGTATCTGTAAGAATTTTTCACTCATGATCTCTCTCCTTTACGGTAATCAAATTTATTAGCAAACCAACCAACTAGCGCGTCAAGTAGGTAACCTACAAGCCCAACTATGATAATCCCCACAATAATGTTATGGTAATTAAGGTTGTTATACTCATCCCAAATCCAAAAACCGATACCAATACCACCTGTTAGCATTTCAGCTGCTACAATTACTAACCATGCAATCCCCAAACTAAGACGCATTCCTGTAAAAATATATGGAACAGCCACTGGTAAAATAATTCCAGTTGCAATCTCTAGTTGTGTATATTTTAATACTCTAGCTACGTTCATATAATCTTTACTAACACTTTGTACACCAAGTGCAGTATTAATGATAATTGGCCAAATAGATGTAATAAAAATAACAGATATAGCTGTTAAATTTATATCTCTAAATACAAACAGTGCAAGTGGTAACCATGCAAGTGGAGAAACTGGTTTTAAAATTTGAATGAACGGACTAAGTGCGTACATCGCACGTTTGTTCATACCAATTAGAAAACCTAAAGGAATCCCAACTAGTGAGGCTAAGATAAATCCACCAAATACACGCTCTAGTGAATTTGTAATTTGCCAAAACATACCCTTGTCATCTTCACTCTCAATGTAAAATGGATCTGCTAATACTTCCATTGCTGCATCATATGTCTCTAGCGGGGTAGGGAAACCCTCAACCCAGCCAGATAATGCTTTCCAAAAGAATATTATTAATATTAACAATAGTGATGGAAATAGTATTTTTTCAATTTGTTCTTTTTTCACAATTACCCCTATTTAGATGCACATCCAGGTTTTCCAGCTTCACATTGATAACCAGGTTGTACAGTTTTTACACTCCACTTATTAGCAGCTGCTAACTCTTTTTGACTAACCTTTGAGTGTTGAACTTTAAAGTCGTAAATATATTCAACTGCTTTGTTTGGATCAAATACTTTTCCATCGATAAATTTGTTATATTTATCTACACCATCTTTTTTCCACGGGCTTGCTGGAATTTTGTATCCTACATTTTTAGCAGCTTTTGCAAATAGATCTGGTCTGTAAACATTCTCAATCGTCTTTTTCATATCTATTGGTTTATCAAGCTGACCCCATCTGTACATCTGTGTAATAAACCACATACCATGGCTATAGTATGGATATGCCGCGTAGTTAGATGAAAATACATTAAACATTGGGTTTGGCTCACCTTTAAAATCTTTTAGGTATTGAAATGTACCTGTCATAGATTTTTCAAGAACTTTAACTGGTGCGTATACATACTTCTTTTTACTAAGTATTTTTGCAGCCTCTTTACGGTTTTCCCAATTAGCATCTAGCCAAAGTTGCGCTTCAATTACCGCTTCAATCATCGCTTGTGTAGTTCCTGGGTATTTCTTAGCGAACTCTTGTGTAACTTGTAAAACTTTTTCTGGATTGTTGTTCCAGATGTCATAGTTAGTAATTAGAGCAGAACCTAACTTTGCCATAACAGCACGTTCATTCCATGGTTCTCCAACACAGTAACCCTCAATATTTCCAGCTTTCATATTAGAAACCATTTGTGGCGGTGGGAATACCTTAAGCGTAGTATCTTTGTCTGGATCAATTCCTGATGCTGAAAGCCAGTAGCGAAGCTCATAGTTGTGCGTAGAAACGGGGTATACCATACCAAACTCTAAAGGTTTATATTTTGCACCCTCTTTAGCTCTTTTTTCATCAACTACAGCTTTAAGAGAAGCAGCAGTTACAGGACGCGCTGTTTTATCAAGACCATGTTTTTCCATCATTTTAATAATAGAATTACTCATAGTAATTGCATTACCATTGAAGTCAAGACTTAAAATTGCATGCATTGGAGTATTTCCATTGATTCCAAGTGTTGAAGCGATTGGCATACCAGCAAGTGCGTGAGAAGCATCATACTCTCCACTAATTACTTTTTGTTGAATACCAGCCCATCCTCCACCTTCTTTAACAACTCTAACATTTAAGCCATGCTTTTCAAAGAAACCTTTCTCTTTAGCTATTACAATCGGCGCACAGTCAGTTAGTGCGATGAAACCTATTTTTAAATTCTTTTTCTCAATATCTGCTAAAAGCGAGCTTGTTATTATTGATAACATAGCTCCAACAGTAACTAATTTTTTAGTAATACTTATCTCTTTCATTTTAACTCCTATGAATTTATAACCAGAATTATAGCTTTTATATAATCAGTCATTTGTATAAAAAATAGACAATATGCGTTTTTATGATTGAAATCTATATATTAAATATATTTTGGTAAACTTTTTAGATAAAAAGGAAATAGATGAATTTAACCCACCTTGATGAAAAAAATCGTCCCAAGATGGTAGATGTGACTGAAAAAGATGTTACTACAAGAGTTGCTGTTGCTAGTGGAACAATTGCTATGAGTAAAGAAGCTTATAATGCTGTTATTAATAACACCGCTAAAAAAGGTCCAGTTCTTCAAACTGCAGTTGTAGCTGCCATTAGTGGAACAAAAAGAACATCAGATTTAATTCCAATGTGTCATCCTTTGCTTCTTGGGGCAATTAATGTAGATATTGAGGAGCTACCTGAGCTTCCTGGTTTTAAGATGAGTTTGAGTGTTAAGTTAAATGGTAAAACAGGTGTAGAGATGGAAGCACTAACTGGCGTCTCTATAGGGCTACTTACAATTTATGACATGGTAAAAGCGATTGACAAGTCGATGATTATCTCATCAGTTCAATTAGAGAGTAAAAGTGGAGGTAAGAGCGGTGATTTTAGACGCTAAGAATCAAGATAAACCAGAGATTTCATATCCATGTAGTTGGAGTTATACTGTTATTGGAATACATAGCACATCAATAGAAGAGGCCGTCATAAGTGTTATAGGGCAGAGAGAGTGTAGCTTTGAGGCTTCTAAGACTAGTAAAGGTGGAAAGTATTGCTCATACAAGTTAAAGCTTTTAGTCCATAATGAAGATGAACGAAATTTGATTTTTGAAGAGATAAAAAAACATAAACATGTTAAAATGGTGCTCTAAATTAGAGTATCTATCAAAAGGGCTATGATGTCAGAGACTTCTTTGCAAAAAATACTTAAAGACAATTGTAGTGATATAGCGCGTATTGAAATGTTAGAGAGTGCACTTAAAAATTCTATTGACACAGCTATTAAAAGTGGTGCTATTAATCCAAAGTCTGTAGATGCTAATACAATAGAAAGTGTTTTAAAGACTGTTTTAGAGTGTACTACTGAACATCAAAATGTAGCATTAGAAGACTTAGTGTTAGAGCGTGAAAAAATTGAGCGCCAAATAACGCAGCAAAGCGAAGAGTTACAAGAATTTAGAAAAACCGCATTTAATACACTAGAGACTCTTTTAAATGATGGACAGTATGAATTTTCTAAAGCATCACTAAATGGTCTACATAACTTAAAACTGCAAAACTTAGATATTTTAGAGGTTTTAAAAGAGGTTACAGAATCAGCACTTGTAACTACCCTTGAAAAGACAAAAAATAGTTTAGATATTCATAAAACTGTTATTGAAATAGCTAAGAATTTGACACTTCAAACACTCAATGAGGGGATACTCTCTTCTGCTAGGATTAGAAAAGTACTTAACTCTATAATTGACGCTGCTATTGAAGTCTCTGAAGCTAGCCCACCACATGCTAAAGAGATTCTATCTGGGACTGTTCATGGAATGCGAAAAGGGTTAATCGCTTCAATTTCACGTTTTCAAGAGAGGTTTGAAAATACACCTGATGAAGCTAAAAAGCTTTTACTTGAAGATATGCAGATGCTTTTTGAAGATTTACATCATGCTGATGTACTTTTTATGCAGACACTTAAAACAAAAGCGAGTAATAGTTCAGCAATGATAACTTCAACTTTAACTAGTGTAGTAAACTCAACTTCTGATGAGATGGGTGAGTTAATCAATGTTAGTCGTGAAGCCATTGAATTAATGCGTGATAAACTCTCATTTCTAGCTCAGCAAACACTAGAGAGAAGCAGTGTTTTAAAAGATAAAGCTACCCAAGAGAGCAAGCGTTTGGGTATAAGAATCTGGGAGAGTGCAAAAACAGCCTTAGAGGGTGCGATAAAGAGCGCAAAAGATGTTTTAGATTCCTCACAAGAAGAGAGGGAGCATGACAAGAAGAGCTAGGGGTGCAACGACTAGGTCAACAGCAGCAGATAGTCCTTCGTATGAAGCAGATATAATTCTTATAGATATTATAGGTTTTTCAAAGCTTGAGTCAATTCAGCAACATGAATTAATTGTCTCTTTTACACAAAATTATAAACATATGATAGAGACAGTAATTGCAGAATCTAAAATAAAGTTTGATGATTTAATTGCTGGATTTATATCTACTGGTGATGGATTTTATAGTATTTTATCTCCATCTCTTAAAGGATATGGAGTTATCTTCGCACTTTCATTAAAAAGTTTTTCAGATATTGCACTTAAGAAGCATAGCTATTTTAAAGGTGTTAGGATTGCTGTTCACACTGGTGAAGTTTACCCTTTTAATGATATTTTAGGACATGTAAATTTTGTTGGCGATGCTCTTAATGAGTGCGCTAGATACCTAGATCATAAACGTTTTGATATTAGTCATGTTGTAGTTTCTGATACTGCTTTTGACTCTTTTAGAGCTTTTTTAGATAAGCATCCAAAATATGCAGAAATATTACGTGATCATGGTTTTAGAAGTGGGAATGCTTTTGAATTTGAAGATAAACATCATTATATATATGTTGGATATGTTATTTGGACACGAAAGAATGGAATTATAAATCCTCCTAAAGTAAGATAGTTAAAATTACATTTATATAGTATAATGATTTAAGTATTATAAATTATTATATGATTGGTTTTAGTAATGATGACTAAAAATATTAGAAATAGTGTTATTGGTTATGTTATTTTGGCAGTGATTGCTTGGAGTACCATTATAGGTGGATCTTTAGCTTGGAATATTTTAGAAGAGGACGAACAAGTTAAAGAAATAGCTCTACATACTGCGAGAGCCAATTTTAATAAAGATTACGCATTTCGTCTTTGGGGTACAAAGCATGGTGGTGTTTATGTCCCTCCAACTAAAGAGACTCCTCCAAATCCATATCTGGCACATTTAAAAAATAGAGATGTTGTTACAACAGACGGTAAGAAACTTACCCTAATGAATCCAGCATATATGGTTAGGGAATTGATGGATGATTATACTGATTTGTATGGAATTACTGGACGAATTGTTGGACAGGTGGCACTGAATCCTGATAATATTGCAGATGAGTGGGAAAGTGCAGCTATTGATAAATTTATTGCAGGAGAAGCAGATGAAATTATTGAGTATAGGATGTATAAAGGAGAGGAACACCTTAGTTTAATTCGTCCTTTTTATATGGAAAATGAGGGCTGTGTAAAATGTCACGGTCATTTAGGATTTAAGCTTGGAGATGTTCGTGGTGCAGTTGGTGTTTCACTTCCAATGGCACCATATGTAGAAATGGCAGAAGAGTCTGTAACAGGCATGAGAATCTCTCACTTAATAATCTATCTTCTTGGGTTAATAGTCATTGCGTTTATTGGTAAAAGAACATATTTGAACTCTCTTGAGCGTAAACGTGCGAGTGATAATCTTAGAGATTTAAATTTTGAATTAGAACAAAAAGTTGAGGAGCGTACATATGAGCTTCAAGCTTCATTGGAGCATCTAAAAAAAGCACAAAAACAGATTATAGAATCTGAAAAAATGATTTCTTTGGGATCATTAGTAGCTGGGGTTGCACATGAGATTAATACACCAATTGGTGTTGGTGTGTCAGCTGCTTCACTTCTTGAGACTAATTCAGTAAATATATCAAAAGCGTACAAATTAGACGATATGTCAAAAAGTGAATTTGAGGAGTATTTAGAAGATAACATTAAATTATCAGCTACAATATTGCGAAATTTGGAGCGTTCTGCAAAGTTAATACGAAGCTTTAAGCAGGTTGCGGTAGATCAGGTTAGCAATGAGAGTAGAAAATTTTTTATAAAAGAGTATATTGATGAAGTATTGCTTAGTTTACATCCAAAATATAAACATTTAATAAATCAGATAGAGGTTAAATGTCCAAGAGAACTCTCAATCTCCACTAATCCTGGCTCTATTGCACAAATTATTACAAATTTAATTATGAATTCATTAATACATGGTTTTGATGAAGAGGAGTATCAAGAGAGCGCTAAGATTATTATAACTGTAAAAGAGTTAGTTATTTCAGGTAAAAGTATGATACAGATAGAATATTTTGATAACGGGAAAGGGATAAGCAAAGAGTATCAAGATAAGATATTTGAGCCATTTTATACTACTAAACGCTCTACTGGTGGTAGTGGATTAGGTTTATCAATAGTTTATAATCTTGTAACACAACAGTTAGGTGGAGAGATAAGTTGCGAAAGTGAACTTAAAAAAGGTACCACTTTTTTAATAACATTAGCTAGTTTGGAGGTTAAAAATGAGTCATAAAGATACAAAAGTTATGTTCGCTACAAAAGAGGATAAGCCAAAAAAAAGTTTTGAAAAACCATGGAGAATTTTGATTGTTGATGATGAGCCTGAGGTTCATAATGTTACACACCTAATTTTAGGTAAAGAGAATTTTAATGGTAGAAACCTTGAGCTTATTAGCGCCTATTCTGCAGAAGAGGCTAAGAAGATTATGGCTAGAGAAGATGATATTGCCGTTGTATTGCTTGATGTTGTTATGGAAACTAGCACTGCTGGATTAGATGCAGCTGAGTATATTAGAAATGAACTTGGTAATAAAATAGTTAGAGTTATTTTGCGGACAGGTCAACCAGGAGAAGCACCCGATAAGAGAGTAATTGTTGATTATGATATTAATGATTATAAAGAGAAGTCAGAACTAACATCAAATAAACTTTTTACATCAGTAGTCGCTGCGTTGCGTTCTTATTCACAATTAAGAGCAATTGATAGATGCAGAAGTAAGTTGAAAAATATAGTGAGTGCATCTGCTGGTTATTGTAAATCACAAAATATTGAAGAGTTTTCAAGTATGCTTTTAGAAAAAATAGATTTATTATTAACATTAGGAGAGAATTCACTCTATTTACATATTCAAGATGGTAGTTTAGATGTTTTATCAAGTTATGGTAAATTTTCTTCAATTTCAACTGAAAAGCTAGCAGAGTTTGAACATAAAGATCTAATTGATAAAGCATTTAGTTCGGGTAAGAGTAGTATAAACGATTATGCTGGAATATTTTATTATAAGTCAAATGTTCTTGGTGAAAATGCTGTTTTAATTTTACTTAATGAAAAGTTTGAGAAAGGTGATTTTGAATTGCTAGAGATATTTGTATATAATACAATGTCAGCTTTTAGTAATCTATTAGGTTCAAAAAAGAATAAAAAAGAGGCTAACTCTTAATTTTATTCTAATCCGGCGGCTTTTATGCTCTCTGCTTGAAAGTGTGCTGTTATTGGGTCAACAACTTCATCAAATAGTCCACCTTGAAGTATCTCATTTAGGCGGTAAAGTGTAAGACCTACACGGTGATCTGTAATACGGTTTTGTGGGTAGTTATAAGTACGAATTCGCTCACTTCTATCACCACTTCCAACCTGAGATTTACGTGCGTCACCCTCTGACTCTAATTGTTTACTCATCTCTAACTCATAAAGTCTAGCCTTTAAAACTTTCATAGCTTTGTCTTTATTTTTGTGTTGAGATTTACCATCTTGATTTGTTACTACAATCCCAGTTGGTAAGTGAGTAATTCTAACTGCGCTATCTGTTGTATTTACAGATTGTCCACCATTTCCACTCGAACGCATAACATCAATCTTCAAATCAGTTGCATTTATGTCAATTTCCACATCATCAACTTCTGGCATAATAGCCACTGTTATTGCTGATGTATGAACACGACCCTGAGATTCAGTAGCTGGAACACGTTGAACACGGTGTGTCCCGCCCTCATATTTTAAGCGACTATAAACTTTTGCACCCTTAATTAGGGCAATAAGTTCTTTATATCCACCAGTTGAACCATCAGATGTGCTAACAAGTTCTACTTTCCAACCTTGAATTTCAGCATAACGAACATATGCAGTGAAAAGATCACCAACAAATAGAGCTGCCTCATCTCCACCAGTTCCAGCACGCATCTCTAAATAGATATTTCTATCATCATTAGGATCAGTTGGAATTAGAAGTTGTTTGATTTCGCTTTCAAGAAGTGGACGCTGCTCTTCGAGTGCGCTAAGTTCCTCTTTTGCAAGTTCACCAAGCTCTTCATCGCCTAGGAGTGCTCTATTTTCATTAATCTGTTCTAAAGTATCTATGTAAGTAGTAGCTTTTTCGACAAGTGGTAATAAATCAGACTGCTCCTTTGAGAGTTGAGTCATACGTTCTATATCATTTGTAATATCAGGAGCGCTCAGAAGAGAGTTAATCTCTTCGTATCGAGCAATGAATGGTTTTAGTTTACTTTGAAGCATATATTGCTCCTAAGATAGAGCATTTACCTTAACTTGTAAACGACTTACTTTACGTGAAGCTGTAGTTTTTTTCAAAAAACCTTTGCTTACCATTGCATGTATCTCTTTGTTAGCAACTTTCATTGCTCCTTGAGCATTATCTTTATTAGAAGCTTCAATTGCTTCAAGAACTTCACGAGTGATATTTTTCAAACGTGTACGGTAGAATCTATTACGCTCAGTACGTTTTTCTGTCTGGCGGATTCTTTTAAGTGCTGATTTATGGTTAGCCATATTGGTATTAACCCTCTCATATAAAAATTTGGATAGAATGTTACCTTAAAATAGATTAAATTTCAGTTAAATTTTATAGATTAACTTCAGAGGAACATTATATTATATGACAAAACTATTTGGAACTGACGGTGTAAGAGGGCGTGCGGGTGAATTTTTGACAGCTCAAATGGCTATGAGAGTGGCAATGGCAAGTGGAATTTATTTTCAAGAGCACTCCAAAACTAGAAAGATTTTAGTTGGTAAAGATACTCGTAAGAGTGGATATATGATAGAAAACGCAGTTGTTAGTGGTCTTACTGCTGTTGGTTACGATGTCATTCAAATTGGTCCAATGCCTACTCCGGCAGTTGCATTTTTGACTGAAAATATGCGTTGTGACGCGGGGATTATGATTAGTGCTAGTCATAATACATATGATGATAATGGGATTAAGTTTTTTGACGCGCATGGGAATAAGCTTTCTTCGGAGATTGAAAAAATGATTGAGCAGATATATTCTGATGAGAATAAAATCGCACATGCTCAACAGACTGGACGTAAAATTGGTTTTTCAAAACGAATAGATGATGTAATTGGTAGATATATTGTTCAACTTAAAAATTCATTTCCTACAGAGCTTTCACTTCAAGGCATTAGAGTTGTTTTAGATACAGCAAATGGAGCTGGTTATCGTGTTGGACCAACTGTTCTAGAGGAGTTAGGTGCAGAGGTTATAGTTATTCATAATCGTCCAAATGGAGATAACATAAATGAGATGTGTGGAGCTATGCATACAAAAGATTTACAAGATAAAGTCAAACAGTATAGAGCAGATGTAGGTTTTGCACTTGATGGTGACGCAGATAGATTGGTGATTGTGGATGAACGCTCAGAAGTAGTTGATGGTGACCAGCTTATTGGTGCATTGGCTCTATATTTGAAAAGTAGTAAAAAGCTTAATAATGCAGATATTGTAACAACTGTTATGAGTAATGATGGACTAGATGAGTTTTTAACAAAAAATGGAATGAACTTAAAGAGAAGTGATGTTGGTGATAAAAATGTATTGGAGCTAATGCTTAGCTGTGGAAGTAACTTTGGTGGTGAGCAAAGCGGGCATGTCATTATGCATGAATTTGCAAAAACTGGAGATGGGCTTGTTACAGCACTTCAAGTTTTAGCGTTGATGAAAAGTAGTAAAAGAAAAGCTAGTGAAGTACTTAGACCTTTTTCACTCTATCCACAACTTCAGACAAATTTAGCAATAAGTAGAAAAACTCCATTAAAAGAGATTGATGGTTTAAGTAAGATACTTAATAAAATTGAAAAAGATGAGATTCGTCATCTTGTTCGTTATTCAGGTACAGAAAATAAGTTGCGTATTTTACTTGAGGGAAAAGATGAAGCGTTAATGCATGTTCATTTAAAAGAGCTTGAAAAGTTTTTGAGTCATTCACTGAATGAATAAAAAGGTCTATTACTCAGCACTACTTATGGCTGTAGGCATTTTTGTAATTGATCAAAATATAAAATCAATATTTTTAGCTGGTTATAGAAATTATGGAGAGTGTATCTCTTTGGTATTTGCTCTAAATAAGGGCGTAGCCTTTACAATGTTTGCATTTTTGGGTGAGTGGCTAAAGTGGTTGCAACTTACACTTTTAGCTATTATTGGCTGGAATATAGTAAAAATGGGACAGAGGTTTCTCTTACCGCTTGGTATTGTAATTGGTGCTGGGCTTTCAAATGTATATGATCGCTTTATCCATGGTGGAGTTATAGATTATGTATATTGGCACTGTGGGTTTGAATTTGCAATTTTTAATTTTGCTGACGTAATGATAGACTTTGGTGTAGTGTGGTTGCTAATTTTGAGCTTTAGAAAGAAATAATTTATATTGTTTTTAATTAATATTATTTGTCTTTAAAACTTACTTTTAATTTATTATGTTAAAATGCATATTAGCAAAAATTTTTGCTAAATTTAAATTAGGGGAGGGTAAGTTAATGCCACAATGGGCCTTAATAGTAATAGCTGTAGTAGTTATTGCAATAGCAGGAGCAATAGTATCTTCACAAAATAGTGACAATGATACAACAGAGACAACTAATTGTCCTACGAAATGTATAGCAGTTGGAGAATTTGAGTGTAATTCAGGTCGTTATTTAGGTTGGTGTTTTGGTTGGTGGAGTTGTCCTAGTTCAGTTCCTAATGGATGTGAATAAATTTGAGATGGAGGGTGAAATTCCCTCTCTTTGATAGGTTTATTTTATAATAATAGTTAATTAATTATTATGTTTTCGTAAGTATTAAACTCAAATTATTATGTGCACAATTTTAATACATTTAAAATTTTAGGAAAAAATAACACAAGATTAGGTAAAATCACGCCCTCAACTTTGCAAAAACAAGTGGTCTCTTAGCTCAGTTGGTAGAGCGCTACCTCGACAAGGTAGATGTCGGCAGTTCGAGTCTGCCAGGGACCACCATTTGAACATACGCTTTTTGAATGAAATTCAAAAAACTACGTTAACACTGGGTTTTCTTCAGCAGAAGGCTCACGCACCGATGGTGCTTTAAAATTAGAGGTAAAAATATGGATCAAATAGCAATTAAATATAATGAAACAATTATTGATATGCAAACAGCGCAGAGTCAAAATATTGAGGGAGAACCTATATATTTTGATAATTCTGCTGATGCACTTAGTGTGATACGTCACTCAGCTGCACACTTAATGGCTCAAGCTATAAAAGATATGTATCCAACTGCTAAATTCTTTGTAGGACCTGTTGTAGATGAGGGCTTTTACTATGATTTTAAAACAGATGAACATATTAGTGAAGATGATTTAAAGAAAATAGAAAAAAGAATGCAAGAACTTGCAAAGCGTAAGTACAAAATAGAGAAATATGAAATCAGCAAAGCAGAAGCATTAGAAAAATATAAAAATGATGAACTAAAATCTGCAGTTTTAAGTCGCATTGAAGATGAAAATGTTAGTTTTTATACTCAAGGTGATTTTGAAGACTTATGTCGTGGGCCACACTTGCCAAATACTAAAATGTTGAGATTTACAAAACTTACAAAAGTTGCAGGGGCATATTTGGGTGGTGATGACAAAAATGAGATGCTTACTAGAATTTATGGTATCTCTTTTGCAGATAAAGAGGCTCTAAAAGCTTATACTACAATGATGGAAGAAGCTTTAAAGAGAGATCATAGAAAGATAGGAACTGAACTAAAACTTTTTACTTTTGATGAAGAGGTTGGTGCAGGACTTCCTATTTGGCTTCCAGCTGGTGCGCGCTTGCGTTCTCGTTTGGAACATATGCTTTATACTGCACATAGAAAAAGAGGTTATCAGCCAGTTCGTGGTCCTGAGCTTTTACGTTCAGATTTATGGAAAACTAGTGGGCACTATGGAAACTATAAAGAGAATATGTACTTTACTACGATTGATGAACAAGAGTATGGGATAAAACCTATGAACTGTGTGGGTCATATTAAAGTTTTTCAAAATGATTTACATAGCTATCGTGATTTACCAATTAAATATTTTGAATATGGTGTTGTTCACCGTCATGAGTTAAGTGGTGTAATGCACGGGCTTATGCGTGTTCGTGAATTTACACAAGATGATGCACATATTTTTTGTGCACCTTCACAGATTGAGGGAATCATCGTTGAAGTTTTAGAGTTTGTTGATAAAATTATGCAAGCTTTTGAGTTTGATTATAAGATGATGGTATCAACTAAGCCTGAAAAAGCTATTGGTGATGATGCAATTTGGGATAGTGCAACAGCGTCAATTAGAGAAGCCCTAGATGAAAATGGACACTCTTATGGAATTGATGAGGGCGGTGGCGCATTTTATGGTCCAAAGATTGATATTAAGATAACAGATGCTATTGGACGTGAATGGCAATGTGGAACTGTTCAGATAGATTTTAACCTTCCAGAGCGTTTTGAACTAACTTATGTGGGTGAAAACAACACAAAAGAGCGACCAGTTATGATTCATAGAGCAATTTTAGGTTCATTTGAGCGTTTTATTGGTATATTAACGGAGCATTTTGCTGGTGAATTCCCATTTTTCCTAGCTCCGACTCAAATTGTATTCATTCCAATTAGTGATTCTCATGCTGAATACGCTAAAGAATTGAATTCAAAATTAGTTGAATTAGACATTGATTGTGAAATTTCTAATAAAAATGAGAGTCTGAATAAACGTGTGCGTATGGCTGAAAAAGCTAAAGTTCCTATGATTGTAGTCCTTGGTGACGAAGAGGTTCAATCTAGGAGCGTAGCAATTAGAGATAGACGCAAACGTGAACAGTACAATATGAGCGAAGGTGAATTTATGATACTAGTGAACGAACTTATGAAAAGGCACGTTTTTTGAATAAAAACAACTCCAAGAACAAAACTCTACTAAATGATCAAATAGACTTCCCAGAAGTACGCTGTTTAGGCGATGATGGGACACAACATGGACTAATTTCTAGTGATGAGGCTTTGCGTATTGCAAATACTGAGGGTTTAGATTTAGTTCTAATTGCTCCAGATGCCAAACCACCAGTTTGTAAGATTATGGATTATGGTAAATTTCGTTACCAAGAAGAGAAAAAGAAAAAAGAGGCTAGAAAAAAACAGAAAACAATTGTCTTAAAAGAGATAAAACTTTCTGTTAAAATTGCTGATAATGATATAAGTTATAAAGTAAAACACGCAAGAGAATTTTTAGAACATGGTTTCCATGTAAAATTTCGCGTTTTTCTTAGAGGTCGTGAAATGGCACACCCAGCAGCAGCACGCGATGTTTTGCTAAAAGTCTGGCCAATGGTAGAAGATTTAGGTGTTATGGATAAATCTCCATCAATGGAAGGACGCTATTATAATATGTTGGTTCTACCACAAAAAGAAGCATAGTTATATTACAAATAATTTAATGAAAGGAGAAGATACATGCCAAAGATGAAAACGCACCGTGGTGCAGCAAAACGTTTTAAAGTTAAGAAAAATAGCATTAAACGTGGAACTGCTTTTAGAAGCCACATTTTAACCAAAGTTGAACCTGCAACTAGACGAGCACTAAATACGCCAAAGACAGTTCATAAGGTTGATGAGCCACGCATTAGCGAAATGCTCTGTATATAAGTAGCGTACACTTGGAACGCTCTCCGTATTAAACGGACAAGTTTAAATCACATTGATGATTTGACACCTAAGAAACCAAAAAATTATAGTGGATACTATAGGTCAAGGAGACATATAAATGAGAGTAAAAACTGGAGTCGTAAGACGCAGAAGACATAAAAAAATATTAAAGTTGGCAAAAGGCTTTTATAGCGGACGCCGTAAACATTTTAGAAAAGCAAAAGAGCAGATTGAGCGTAGTTTAGTTTACGCATTTCGTGATCGTAAACAGAAAAAAAGAGAATTTAGAAAACTATGGATTATACGTATCAACGCTGCATGTCGTTTAAATGACATGAGTTATTCAAGATTTATGAATGGTCTTAAAAAAGCTGGAATTGAACTTGATCGTAAAATATTAGCTGATATGGCTATGAATGAACCGACAACATTTAGTGCAGTTGTAGCACAAGCTAAAGCTGCACTATAGTCACTTAGAGCCTCGGCTCTATAGTGATTACCATCTATTTACACTTCTTTTATAAACTTTCACTCAATTTAAGTACATTAACGATAAACTACTTTTTATTTTAATTATAGGGTATTACTTGAAAATACTAGTTACAGGTGCAGCTGGATTTATTGGATTTCATACTGTTAGACGTTTAATAGGACGTGGTGATGAAGTTGTTGGTCTAGATAGTATTAATGATTATTACGATGTACGTATTAAATATGGCAGATTGTCTGAGTGTGGGATAACTCAAGATAAGATTATAGAGAAAAAACCAGTTCAAAGTTCAAAGTATAGCTCTTATAGATTTGTCCAGATGCAATTAGAAGATAAAGCTTCAATTGATGCACTATTTTCTATAGAAAAGTTTGATAGAGTTATTAATCTTGCTGCACAAGCTGGAGTTAGGTATTCAATTACAAATCCTGATGCTTATGTTCAGAGTAATATTGTTGGATTTATTAATATTTTAGAGGCCTGTCGTCATAATAGCGTTGAACATTTGGCATATGCAAGTAGTTCAAGTGTTTATGGTTTAAATGAAGCCCAACCATTTTCAACATCAAATAATGTTGATCATCCTATGAGCCTGTATGCCGCTACTAAAAAGAGTAATGAGCTTATGGCACACACTTATAGTCATCTTTACGGCTTACCTACGACTGGTCTTAGGTTTTTTACAGTTTATGGGCCATGGGGACGTCCTGATATGGCACTATTTTTATTTACAAAAGCAATTTTAGAAAATCGTCCAATTGATGTTTTTAATCATGGAGATATGTTACGTGATTTCACTTATGTTGATGATATTGTTGAAGGTGTAATTAGAGTTATTGATAATGTAGCAAAAGTTAATGAAAACTGGAGTGGGTTAACGCCAGAACCAAATAGTTCAAGTGCTCCATATAAAATTTATAACATTGGCAATAATGCACCAGTTAAATTATTAGATTTTATAACTGCTATAGAAAAATCATTAGGTAAGCGGGCGCAAAAAAATATGTTACCGCTTCAAGCAGGGGATGTACCATCTACTTATGCAAATGTTGATGATTTAATTAATGACTTAGGCTATAAGCCTCAAACCTCAATTGAACAAGGAATAGAAAATTTTATTTCTTGGTATAAATCATTTTTTAACATAAAGGATTAAAATGTACTTATTTACTTCTGAAGTTGTTGCTCCTGGGCATCCTGACAAATGTGCTGATATTATTGCGGACACTGTAGTTGATGCTTATTTGCAAAATGACCCTAACTCAAGAGTTGCCTCTGAGGTATTTGTTGCTGGCAAAAATGTTGTAATTGGTGGTGAGGTGACGTCAAAAAAGTCATATGTGCAAGCTGATTATGAAAAAATGGTTCATGATGCTTTAGTTAATATTGGCTATAACGAAGATGCTTCATTTGAGCGAAGCCAATGTCTGTATCCAAGCGACGTTGATGTACAGATTATGTTAAATCAGCAATCTCCTGATATTAATCAAGGAGTAGATCAAGAGAGTGGAGAAATTGGAGCTGGTGATCAGGGAATTATGTTCGGATTTGCAAGTGTTGAAACAGCAGACTTTATGCCAGCAGCTATCACATATGCGCGTGTTATTATGGAAAAAGTTTATCATTATGCGTTAAATCATTCTCATAAACTAGGGGTTGATATTAAGACACAAGTTACACTTGACTATGTAACGAAAGAGAACTTTGAAAACTGTGCTCCTCAAAAGATACACACTATAGTTGTCTCAGCACCATCTATTGAGGGAATTGAAATTGATGAGGTTCGTGCGTTAATTCAAGGGCTAATTGATGATACAGGACTTCCAACATCACTTTACAATAAAGAAGATTGTATTATCCATATTAATCCAACAGGGCGTTATGTAAACCATTCACCATTGCACGATTCAGGTCTTACGGGACGTAAGTTAATTGTTGATAGCTATGGTGGATATGCACCAATTGGTGGTGGGGCACAATCTAGTAAAGATTACACAAAAGTTGATAGAAGCGGGCTTTATGCATCACGTTGGATTGCTAAACATATAGTTGCTGCAAAACTGGCAAAAAAAGCGATAGTACAACTTTCATATGCAATTGGTGTTGCAAGACCAGTATCTGTTACAATTGATACAATGGGATCTGCAATAGCAGGAATTGATGATGCTGAACTTTCAGATTTAATTTCAAAAGAGTTCTCATTAACTCCAAAATGGATAACAGATAAATTTTATTTAGATAAACCAAGTGCAGATACATTTCTTTACGCAGATGTTGCAGCACGTGGTCAGGTTGGACAAAGTGATTATCCTTGGGAAAAGTTGGATAATTTAGAATGGTTTGAAAAATTAACATAAGGATAGATGTTGGAAAATATTAAAATCGCTGTTATCGGTCTTGGATATGTTGGACTGCCTTTGGCTGTTGAATTTGGAAAAAAATATGAGACGGTCGGTTTTGATATAGCACAATGGAGAATTGATGAGTTAAGAGATGGACATGATCGTACACTAGAAGTTAAAAAAGAGAATCTTTTAAGCTCATCAGCTCTTTCGTTTACTACTAAATTAGATGAAATAGGAAAATGCAATATTTTTATCGTAACAGTTCCAACACCTATAGATGAACACAAACGTCCAGATTTAACGCCTCTCATTAAAGCTAGTGAGAGTATTGGTAAGATTTTAAAAAAAGATGATATCGTTATATATGAGTCTACGGTGTATCCAGGTGCTACAGAAGAAGATTGTGTGCCTGTACTGGAAAAAGTCAGCGGACTTACTTTCAACAAAGACTTTTTTTGTGGGTATTCCCCTGAGAGAATTAATCCAGGTGATAAAGAGCACACTGTTACTAAAATATTAAAAGTTACAAGTGGATCCACAGCTGAAATTGCACAAAAAGTGGATGAACTTTATAAAAGTATTATAGTAGCCGGTACACATTTAGCTCCAAGTATCAAAGTCGCAGAAGCAGCAAAAGTTATTGAAAATTCTCAGCGTGATATAAATATTGCATTTGTTAATGAGTTAGCAATCATTTTTAACAAATTAGGAATTGACACTAACGCTGTACTTGATGCAGCAGGTACAAAGTGGAATTTTTTAAAGTTTAAGCCTGGTCTTGTTGGCGGACATTGTATTGGTGTTGATCCATACTATTTAACTCATAAAGCGCAACAAGTCGGATACAATCCTGAGATTATACTTGCTGGGCGTAGACTTAATGACAATATGGGTATATATGTTGCCAATCAGGTAATAAAACTTATGATTAAAAAAGGTCATAAAATTGAGGGTTCAAGGGTTTTAGTTCTTGGGATTACCTTTAAAGAAAACACTCCTGATATTAGAAATTCAAGAGTTATTGATGTTATAAGAGAGTTAGAGGAGTTTGGGTGTGAAGTTGATGTCTATGATCCATGGGCTGACTCGATTGAAGTAAAAAATGTATATAATATAATGTTAAAAAAAGAATTTGATTTATCTATGTATAAAGCGATAATTTTGGCAGTTGGACATAATGAATTTAAAGAAATTAATATTGACAAAAATGATACGCAAATAACCTATGATATTAAGTCAATATTTATGGAAAGTGATGGAAGTTTATAGTTTTGAGTGAATTTTTCTTTAAGCTTAAAAGTTTATTGACAAAACAAGATAAGCAGTTCTTATTTGGCTTATTAATTTTTTCTATTTTAATCTCTGCAATTGAAACAGTTGGTATTTCTATTATTATGCCTTTTATAGAAATAGCTAGCGACTTTAGTGTAATTCATGAAAATGAGTACTATAGGTATATATTTAATTATTTATCTATTGATAGTGATATAAACTTTGTTCTTTTTTTTGGAATATTTCTTATTTTCTTTTACATTTTAAGGAGTCTAATTAACTTATTGTATTTTTATTTAATAAATCGCTTTACAGAAGGAAGATATCATCTTTTAGCGTATAGGCTTTTTGAGAGTTATTTAGGTATGTCGTATAAGAATTTTGTAAATAAAAACTCTTCAATATTGACAAAAGCAATTATTAATGAAGCAGGTAATTTAACTACACTAATATCCTCCGTTTTATTTATCGTAAGTGAAATGTTTGTAGTAATTTTTATATACTCAATGATGATATATATTAATTATAAAATCACTTTTTTACTTACAATCATACTTATAGTTAATGCAGGCCTTATGGTTAAGACTATATCGTTAAAAATTAAAAAGGCTGGTGTTGTACGTGATGAGATGCAAAAAAGTTTTTATGAGATTATTAATAAAAGTTTTTCAAACTTTAAGTTGATAAAACTTCATACTAATGAAAAGAATATTTTAAATGATTTTTTTAAAGCTAGTGAAGGTTATGCATCAGCAAATATCTTAAATAATACTTTAGTTCAAGTACCAAGACTATTTTTAGAAGCAATTGGTTTTTCAGTTATAATTTTTATTATTTTATACCTGGTATATAAATATGAGAATGATGTATCATCTGCTTTATCTTTAATAACAATGTTTGTTTTAGCTCTTTATAGGCTAATGCCATCTGCAAATAGAATAATGAGTGGTTATAATAAAATCATATTTTATTTAAAATCATTGGACATAGTTCATAATGACATAATGTATGATGTTGAGAATTTAGGTACTAAAAAAATTACTTTTGAAAATAAAATAATTTTAAATAATGTTTATTTTGAATATGATGTAAACAATTTAATATTAAAGAATATAAATATTGAGATAAAGAAAGGTGATAGGTTAGCATTTATAGGTGAAAGTGGAAGTGGAAAAAGTACATTAATTGATATTCTTATTGGCCTATATAGGCCATCAAAAGGTGAAGTACTAGTTGATGATGTAGAAATTTGTGATTCAAATATAAGGTCATGGAGATCTAAGGTTGGATATATCCCACAATCAGTTTACTTGTTTGATGGTACTGTTGGAGATAATGTTGCTTTTGGGGCTTATTATGATGGCAATAAGATTGATGAGTGTTTAAAGACAGCTAAAATATATGATTATTTTAATGCAAAAGAAGGTAAAGATACTCATGTAGGAGAAGGTGGTATAATGCTTAGCGGTGGTCAAAAACAGCGTATTGCAATTGCAAGAGCACTGTATACTGATCCTGAGATTTTAGTGTTAGATGAAGCAACATCTGCACTAGATCAAGAGATTGAATCTAAGATTATGGATGAAATTTATGATGTTAGTAAAGATAAAACTCTAATAATTATAGCACATAGATTAAGCACAATTGAAAGATGTGAAAAGGTCTATAAAATTAATAATGGATATATTCAATAATGTATAATATATTAATAACTGGATGTGCAGGATTTATTGCATCGCATTTAGCTGAAAAATTATTGAAAAATAAAAAATACAATATTATTGGAATTGATAATTTATATAGTGGTACAATGGATAATATTGATTTACTTAAGAAAATATCTAAAAAGAGATTTAAGTTTATTAACACTGATATAAGAAAGTACAATGAAGTTGATAATATTGTTAAGAGTAATAATGTTGAATATATATTTCATCTAGCTGCTGTTGTATCCGTTCAAGAGTCAATAAAAAATCCAATTTTTACAAATAGTGTAAATGTAATTGGTACTTTAAATATATTAGAGGCTGCTAGGTTAAATGGAGTGAGGAGAATTGTATTTTCAAGTAGCGCAGCTGTATATGGAGACGAACCGTCATTACCTAAAAACGAAAATTCTAAGCTTCAACCTATTTCTCCTTATGGAAATGAAAAACTTATTAGCGAACAATATATGCAACTGTATAATAATCTATACGGACTAGAAACAGTTTCTTTAAGATATTTTAATGTTTATGGAGAAAGGCAGTTGGCATCAAGTGATTATAGTGGTGTTATTTCAGTATTTGATAATGCTATAAAAAATAGTGAAATTGTAACTATTTATGGTAATGGCAAGCAATATAGAGACTTTGTGTACGTTAAAGATGTCGTGCAAGCAAATATAAGGGCGATGATTACTCCTGAAGCTGGGGGTGAAGTATTTTGTGTTGGTACATCTGAAAAGACTTCAATAAATGAGTTGTTTAAGATAATTAATAAAAAATATAAAAAAAATGTAGAGGCAGTATATAATCAGCAAAGATTAGGTGATATAAATAAGTCAATATGTGATAATAAAAAAATCAAAAGAGTATGAGTATAAAATAATTAGGATTAATTTAATGTATAATAACTCAAAAAATATATTGAAATATGTGTTTGGCAGAGGTTCTTTTAATAGTTTAAAGTCAATTCTTGATAATAAAAAATCACAAAGTAATTATGTTGTGTACTTCATAGATGAATATTTTAAAAATAATGAATTATTAAATAAATTAGAATTAGAAAATAATGATGAGATTATTTTTGTTCAAACAGAAACTGAACCTAAAACTGAGTATATAAATAAGTTTAGAGATATATTAGTTTCGAAAAATAAAAATAATCCAAAAGCAATAGTTTCAATCGGTGGTGGAATAACTTTAGATACGGGTAAGGCTGTGGCAAATTTATTGACAAATCCAGGTAACGCAGAAGATTATCAGGGATGGAATTTAGTTAAAAATCCTGCAATTTACAAAATAGGTATTCCAACAATTTCAGGTACTGGTGCTGAAGCTAGCAAAACATGTGTAATGACTAATTCAGAAAATGGACTTAAGCTTGGGATGAATAGTGATTATACAATGTACGACCAGCTTATACTAGATTCAGAGTTGACAAAAACAGTTCCAAGAGAGCAATACTTTTATACCGGCATGGATACATATATTCATTGTATTGAATCATTAAAAGGTAGCTATAGACATTCCATGGGTGATGCATATTCAAGAGAGGCTATTAATCTTATTAGGGAGGTTTTTTATAGCGACGATATAATGAGTGATGAAAATCGTGATAAGTTAATGACTGCTTCATATCTAGGTGGACAAGCAATAGCAAATAGTTTCGTGGGCATTATACATCCTTTTTCAGCAGGCTTAAGTGTAGTCTTGGATGTACATCACTGTATAGGTAATTGTATTGTAATGAATGCAATGGAAGAGTTTTATCCTAATGAGTATATTGATTTTATGAAGATGGCTACAAAACAGGGTATAAAAATTCCTGAAGAAATTGCTACTAAATTAACTGACGATATGTATTTATCATTGTACAACTCAACAGTTATTCATGAAAAACCATTAAAGAATGCATTAGGGGATAATTTTAAAAATATTCTTACGCTTGAAAAAGTTACAGAAATTTTCAAAAAGATGTAGTAATGGTTGATATTTTAAAACTTATTGGAAGAGATGGAAAGCTTTTTAATAAAGATACAATAATTTACGAAGATAAGTTAAATGTAATTGTTAGCGAATCAAGTTTCTTAGTAATTGGTGGTGCTGGCTCTATTGGACAGGCTGTTGCTAAAGAGATATTTAAAAGGAACCCAAAGAAGTTACATGTTGTAGATATTAGTGAAAATAATATGGTAGAACTTGTACGAGATATTAGAAGTTTATATGGTTATATTGATGGGGATTTTAAAACATTTGCTTTAGATATTGGTAGTATAGAGTATGATGCATTTATAAAGTCAGATGGAAAATATGATTATGTGTTGAATCTTTCAGCACTTAAGCATGTAAGAAGTGAAAAAGACCCTTTTACGCTAATGCGAATGATAGATGTAAATATATTTAACACAGATAAAACATTACAGCAATCGATTGAAAATGGTACAAAAAAGTATTTTTGTGTATCAACTGATAAAGCTGCCAATCCTGTTAATATGATGGGGGCTAGTAAGCGTATTATGGAAATGTTTTTAATGAAAAAATCGTTAAAAATAGACATTTCTACTGCAAGGTTTGCAAATGTAGCCTTTTCTGATGGATCGCTCCTTTTTGGTTTTAATCAAAGAATAGAAAAGCAACAACCTATAGTTGCACCTAATGATATTAAAAGGTACTTCGTAACTCCTCAAGAGAGTGGAGAACTTTGCTTAATGAGTTGTATATTTGGTGAAAATAGAGATATATTCTTTCCAAAATTGAGCGAAGACTTACATCTTATCTCTTTTGCAGATATTGCTGTTAAATATTTAAGAAACAAAGGGTATGAACCTTTTTTATGTAAAGATGAAGATGAGGCAAGAGAATTAGCTAAAACTTTACCAAAGCAAGGAAAATGGCCATGTCTGTTTACATCTAGTGATACAACTGGCGAAAAGGATTTTGAGGAGTTCTTTACTGATAAAGAGACTCTTGATATGAAAAGATTTGAAAATATTGGTATTATAAAAAGTAAATTAGAATTTGATAATGAACTTCTTAGTAAATTTGAAAAAAGAATCAAGATGTTAAAAGAGAGTGGTACCTGGACAAAGAAACAAATAGTCGAGCTTTTTTTTAAAATGATACCAGCTTTCGCCCATAAAGAGGTAGGTAAATATTTAGATGAAAAGATGTAATGTTTAAAGATACAATTGAATTCATTAGAAAAATATTTAGCACAGATGACTTTATACCTCTTCACGAGCCTAAATTTATAGGTAATGAGAAAAAATATCTAAATGAGTGCATAGATTCTACTTTTGTCTCTTCTGTTGGAAAATTTGTTGATCAATTTGAACATAGTATAGCAAAATATATTGGTTCTAAATATGCAATTGCTACGGTTAATGGAACATCCGCATTGCATATTTCACTAATTTTGGCAGATGTCAAAAAAGATGATGAAGTTATAACTCAGCCACTTACATTTATAGCGACATGTAATGCTATTAGTTACTGTGGAGCAAAGCCAATATTTGTTGATGTTGATAAAGATACTTTAGGTATGTCACCTATATCTTTGAAACTTTTTCTAGATGAAAATGTAGAGTTTAAAAATGGTGTGAGTATTAATAAAAAGACAGGTAAGACAATAAAAGCATGTGTACCAATGCATACGTTTGGGCATCCATGCAGAATTGATGAGATAAAGGAAATTTGCACAGAATATAATATTGTATTAGTAGAAGATGCAGCAGAATCTTTAGGGAGTTATTATAGGGGTAAACATACTGGGACTTTTGGAAAAGTTGGTGCCATTAGTTTCAACGGTAATAAAATTATTACATCAGGTGGTGGCGGTTGTATTGTAACTGATGATGAATATTTAGCAAAAAGAGCTAAGCATATTACTACAACGGCAAAAGTAGCACATAAATGGGAATACGCACATGATGAAATAGGATATAATTATCGCATGCCTAATTTAAATGCAGCATTATTAATGGCACAACTTGAAAATATTGATAAATTTTTAAAAAATAAACGTGAACTAGCATTTGTGTACAAAGAGTTTTTTGATAGTAAAAATATTGATGTAGTTAATGAGTCAGATAATTCTATATCAAATTATTGGCTTAATGCTGTAATTATGAAGAACAAAAAAGAAAGAGATTTATTTTTAGATGAAACAAATTCAAATGGTATAATGACTCGTCCAATTTGGATGCTTATGAATAAGTTAGAGATGTTTAAAGATTCAATGTGTGGTAATTTAGATAATTCTGAGTGGCTCGAAGAGAGAATTGTTAATATACCTAGTAGTATGAGATTCTAATGAATGAAATTTTACTAATCGGCGGGGGTGGTCATTGTGAATCTGTTATAGATGTGATTGAACAGGAAAATAGATTCAAAATAGTTGGAATAATAGATAAACCAGAGCTTTTAGGTACTAAAATTTTTAATTATGAAATAATTGGCAATGATAGTGATTTAGAAAAATTATCAAAAAAATATAAATACGCAATAATTACTGTTGGTCAAATTAAATCACCAAGTCTTAGAATAAAATTATTTGAATTAGCAAAGCAATATGATTTTAGTATGCCCACAATAATTTCACCAAGAGCATATGTTTCTAAGTACGCCAGTATTGGGTGTGGTACGATTGTTATGCATGATGCTTTAGTTAATGCAAATGCAAGTGTTGGAGTGAATTGTATTATTAATACAAAATCATTAGTTGAACATGGCTGCTCTATAGGGAATAATTGTCATATTTCTACAGCATCTTCTATAAATGGTGGCGTTAGGGTAGAAGAAAATTGCTTTATAGGTAGTAATGCAACAGTAGTCGAATATGTAGTAGTTGCAGCAAATAGTTTTATAAAAGCTGGGAGTTTGAAACAATGACAAATGATAGCAGTATTAAATATATTCTAATTAATAATAAAAATGAATTAAAAAGTTATTGGAGTGAAATAAAAAGATTGTTTGCATCCATATTTAATAAAGAATTAAATTATCAGCTTTGGGAATGGGCATATATTAATAATCCATTTGATGATCCGCTTGTTGTTTTGGCATATTATGAAAAAGAATTGGTAGGTCATTATGCGTTAATTCCACAATTATATGTGCAAGGGAGTACAAGTAAATACTATAAAGCGTATTTGTCAATGACAAGTATGGTTGAAAGAAGAGTGGTTAAGTATAATATATTCCAAAAAATGGCAGAACTTGCTAATTTACGCGCAATCCAAAATTCGTATAGTTTTACTGTTGGTTTTCCAAACAAAAATGCAGTAAATGGATTAGCAAAAAGAATTGGATGGACCATTGACGTAATTGATAGTGTTTATTTATTGAGTAAACAAGATATTCTTATGTATCTTTCTGCGAATAAAGATTTTTTTAATAAAGATAAAATATCAATAAATATCAATCATGTGTATAAAAAATGGAGATTATCTAAACCAGAACAGTTATATGAAGGAGATTATTCAATATATAAACTATTCAAAGATAATATTATGGATATAGTGTTTCTTAATGAAAATATTAATTTTTTGGAAGATGAAAAAAAATATAATATTTTATTGCCAAGCGGTATTTCTGAATTTGAAGAAAAAGTTTGCTTTGATTATCAGTTCGCATATAAAATATATGATGAAACTATATTAGATATTGTGTTTAAAAAAGATTTAATTATGTCAGATATATTTTAATGAAAAATAAAGTATTAGCTATAGCTGTTCATCCTGATGATGAAACGCTTGGTTGTGGTGGAACACTATTGAAGCATAAATCAAACAGCGATGAAGTGCATTGGCTTATATGTACAGAAACTGAAGATGGGAGTGAGTTCTTTTGTAAGAGAAATAATGAAATAAAAGAAGTATCTCGTATATATTCATTTGATAGTGTAGAAAATTTAAAACTAAAAACTATGAAAGTAGATGAGTACAGCATGAGTGAATTAGTTAGTAAAATATCTAAAATAATAAATAAAATAAGACCAAATATTATATATCTTCCTTTTAAAGGAGATGTACACAGTGATCATAGAAAAATTTTTGAAGCAGCATACAGTTGTACGAAATCATTTCGGTATCCTTTTATTAAAAAAATATATATGATAGAAACTGTAAGTGAAACTGAATTTGCACCAAGCATGAGAGAGGATAGCTTTGTTCCAAATGTTTTTGTAGATATAAGTGAATATATGAATCTAAAATTAAGAATTATGAATATTTTTGCAAGTGAAATTTCAGAACATCCATTTCCAAGAAGTGATAAAAATATAAAAGCATTAGCTACATTCAGAGGTGCAACTGCAGGTTGTGAATATGCTGAAAGTTTTATGCTTTTAAAAGAAATTTGCTAAATGGATAAAAAAATAATATATGCAACAGTTATATATAAATGTGATGATCTTGAAATATTTATGCATGACTACTTAAAGTCAATGTCTGAGCAAACAGAGAAAAATTTTGAGTTACTAATTCTTACTGATGGTGTAAGTATTGATTATATTAGATACGCAATTAGCTTGCATAGTTTGAGTAATATTGTCCATATAAAAGAGCCATTGAAAGGGCGATTACCAATTCAGCTAAGAAAAGAGTTGATAGATATTTCATATGAAATGAAAGCAGACATATTAATATTCTCTGATTTTGATGACAATGCTGCTAACAACAGAGTGGAAGAGGTTAATAAAAAAATAGGGAATTATGATTTTTTATTTAATGATTTTTTTATTGTAGATAATAAATTAAGAAAATTAGAAAAAAATAGCTTTTTTAAGATTAGAGATATTCCATATGAAATTAATGATTGGCATGATATAAAATCATTTAATTATATAGGTTTTGGTAGTTTAGCAATAAACTTAAGAACTTATAATTATTTAGCTATAGAGTTTCCAAATTCTATAAAAGCTTTGGATTGGTTTATTTCAACTAAAGTACTATTGGATGGAGGAAAAGGATTTAGGTTAATTAATACATATGTTAACTATAGACAGCATAATAATTCATTTGTAGGTTTTGATTTTGCTTTAAATGAAAAAAAATTAGCTCAAGGGTTGGATGTAAAGCAAAGCCATTATGGGTATTTTAAGCAATATAATGATGAGTTTGATATTTTATATGATGAAATATTAAAGCTAAGAAAATATATTGATAAAATCGGTAAAGAAAATTATATAAATATTATCAATTCTAAATTTAAAGAAAATAATTTTTGTTGGTGGGAAAATATTAAAATAATAAAGGAATTTGGAAATGATATTAAAAGAATTGAATAAGCCATATATTATTGCAGAGATTGGTTGTAATCATAATGGCAATACAGAACTTGGATTAAAAATGATAAAGGCAGCAAAAGACTCAGGTGCAAGTGCTGTAAAATTCCAGTATTTTACTAAAAATAATTTATTTACTAATGATTACTTATTAGATTTGGATAATGGAGATGTTAAAATTGAAAACATTGATAAATGGGAAACAAAAGAATTAGATCTTAGTAATGTAGCGGAGCAGATTGATGAATTTGTCAATGATGAAGAACAATTGATAATTTTTAGAAAATATTCAAAAGAAATAGGTATTGATTTTGGATGTACTCCAGTTGATGCAAAAGGTGTTAATTTTTTAAAAGAAATAAACAGCGACTTTATTAAGATTGCATCAATGGATGCAGATAATTTAGAGATGATAGAATCAGTTATTGATGCAGGAGTACCAGTTTTAATTTCTACAGGAATGGCTGACTTACAAGAAATAGATGCCATTTATAACTTATTCATGAAAAAGAATTTCTATAACTTTGCGTTATTGCATACAGTTTCGATTTATCCTCCAAGGGATGAAATAGTTAATCTTAATTTTATTGATACCTTAAATAGTCTATATGATTGTGAAATTGGATATTCTGATCATACGTTAGGATTTTCTATACCATTAGCTGTAATTGGGAAAGGTGTGAAAATTATTGAGAAGCACTTTACATTAGATAAAAATATGTTTGGATGGGATCATAAGGTGTCTGCTGACGAAAATGATTTAAAAATTATATGCGAAGAGGGTAATAAAGTTTATCAATCATTGGGAAGCAGATATAAAGTTCTTTCATTGGAAGAGATAGAAAAAAAAGAAAAATTTAGAAGAAGTGCGGTAGCTGCCAATTTTTTAGAAAAAGATCATATATTGTCAGAAGAAGATATAGTTTTTAAAAGACCAGGTACAGGAATAAGGCCTAATGAATTAAAATATGTATTAGGTCGTAAATTGAATCGTAGTGTAGAAAAAGATAAAACATTGATGATTGATTATTTTTAATGTAGAAAAACTCTGTAAAAGATATATTACAACATAAGTAAGTGCTTCGTTATACAACAGTTTGCCTTTATAAGTATATAATATTATGTATAAAAGATATTAGACGCTTATGGAGTATATTGTATGTTAAAGAACAATGATGTTTAAATGATTAGGCTTGGAATTATTGGATTGAGTGAAGGCAATGGTCATCCATATTCTTTTTCTGCAATTATAAACGGCTATAATGATGAGTACATGAGATTGTCTGGTTGGGATAATATATATGTTTACTTAAAAGAAAGAGATAGTGCTGATTTTGGGATCGAAGGCACAAAAGTAACTCATATATGGACTCAAAGTATAATTGAAAGTGATAAAATTTCAAAAGCATCTAACATAGATAATATTGTTAATGAATACATCGACATGATTAATGATGTTGATGGAGTTATTATTGCTAGAGATGATTATAAGTCGCATAGAGAGATTGCAAAACCTTTTTTGGAAGCAGATAAGTTTGTTTTTATAGATAAACCTTTATCATTGGATATTGATGATATAAAATATTTTTTGCCATATTTGAAAAATAATAGACTAATGAGTTGTTCAGGTATTAGATATGCACCTGAATTAGATAAACTAAGAAGAAATTTTGATGATTTTGGAGTGATAAAACTTGTTAGAGGCACAATTGTAAAGGATTGGGAAAAGTATGCAATTCATATGTTGGATGGTATTTTTAGCATAATACCATTTGATGTAAAATCTGTAAAATATAATAGGTCTAACCATGAATCTTTTACGCTATTTAATTTTGATGGAAGTATTATAGAGATTAACGCTTTAGGAAACTCAGAGGTCACTCTTAGAATAGAATTTTATAGTGATAAAAAGTATTATAGGGCTGATACAATAAATGCTTTTGATTCTTTTAGAAGAACCCTATGGCATTTTGTGGATATGATTAAAAATGATAAAGAACAAATTAATACTAATCTAACTATTAATTTAATGAAAATTTTAATTGCTGGTATGACATCACGAAGCGAACTTAGAGAAGTTTCTTTGTCAGATATAAATATTTAGGAGATTATTGATGATTCTAGCAATATTGCAAGCAAGAATGAGCTCATCTAGGTTACCTGGAAAGGTAATGAAGCTTATTAATAATGAACCAATTTTAAAATATGAAATTGATAGAATAAAACAATCTAAAAATATTGATAAAATTGTTTTAGCTACATCTGTAAATAAAGAAGATGATGTATTGGAAGAATTGGCCTATTCGTGTGGTATTGAATGCTTTAGAGGAGACTTAAATAATGTCTTAGATAGATTCTATCAATGTGCAACGTTATATAAAGCTGATACTATAGTAAGGTTAACTGGTGATTGTCCAATAATAGATGCAGAAGTTATAGATGATATAGTAGAATACTTTATCGCAAGAAAACTAGACTATGTATCAAATAGTCTTGATAGAACATTCCCTGATGGATTAGATGTAGAAGTTTTTACTTATGAAACTCTATCACTTGTAAAGCAAAAAGCTAAAAAAGAGCAAGAATTAGAGCATGTGACAACTTATATTAGTTCACATCTAAATGAATTTAAAATTAGCCAATTTAAAAACGATATAGATTATTCATATATTAGATGGACGCTTGATACGATAGAAGATTTTTATTTTTTTAAGAATTTTATTGAAAGTACTAATGATAATACATTTAGCTGGAAAGAGTTACTTAACCTTGCAGATAATGACAAGTATCTTATTGAATCGAACCAAACGATTAGATATGCTATGAAAAAGCTTGAAGAAATAATAGATGAGAAAAGAGATACACTTTATGTAATTGATAGTAATAAAATAATAGGTACAGTTGCTAGTGGTGATATAAGAAGGTCACTTATCTATGGAAATATAACAAATAATGATCAAATAATTAAAATTGCAAATAAAGTATTTCATTATATTGAGGATAAAAAGGTATATAGTGAAAAAGAGTTAAAAAGTCTTGAGCGCTTTAGTTTTTTGCCTGTATTGAAAAAAGATATGGAATTTATTGAATTTAAAAATGTGAAAACTTTATTGAATAAATCAAACTACGTGGTATTAATGGCAGGAGGACTAGGAAGTAGATTAAAAGGTATAACCTCAGATACTCCAAAGCCAATGCTGAAAATTGGTGGTAAGCCAATATTAGAAACTATTTTGGATCAATTTAGTGAGCAAAATTTTTTTAATTTTATTATCAGTGTAAATTATTTTGCTGATAATATTAAAGACTACTTTATGGATGGTTTAAAAAAGAGCATAAATATAAAATATCTTGAAGAAAAGAAAAGGCTGGGCACTGCAGGATGCCTTAGTTTAATTGATGATATGCCAAATGATCCTTTCTTTGTAATGAATGGTGATATATTAACAGATGTAGATTTTAATAAAATGTTAGAATTTCATACGAAGAATAATTTTGAAATTACAGTAGCTACAGTAAAATATAATTATGTTATTCCTTATGGCGTTATAGAGGCTGGTAAAAGTAATCAAATAAATAAGATTATTGAAAAGCCCACGAATACTTCTTCAATAAGTGCTGGAATATATATATTAAATCCGTCAATATTATTAGAAATTCCCAAAAATGAATATTATGATATAACTACGTTATTTAATAAATTATTGCAAGAAGAAAGAAAGATAGGTGCATACAATATAGATGGATACTGGTTAGATATAGGCCATCCAGAAGATTTTTATAAAGCACATAGTGATTATCACAATGTATTTAAGGATAAAAAATGATTACAAATTTTCAAAAATCAAATGAACTTAGAAAAAAAGCTATGTCTTTAATCCCTGGAGGTGCACATACTTATAGTAAAGGGGATGATCAGTTTCCGAAGAATTCACCACATTCATTAGTAAGGGGAGAGGGAGCTAGAGTATGGGATGTGGATGGAAATGAATTCGTTGATTGGGGCATGGGGCTAACTTCAGTATTACTGGGTCACGCATACCCACCTATATTAGATGTAATCAAAAATGAACTTAATAATGGCGTTAATTTTATTAGACCCTCATATATTGAAGCAGAATTAGCAGAAATGATTGTTGAGCATATTCCATCTGCTCAAATGGTTAAATTTGGTAAAAATGGCTCAAATGTAACTACTGCAGCTGTAAAGTTATCAAGGGCATATGCTGGTAAAGAAATTGTATTAAGATGTGTAGACCAGCCATTTTTTAGTATTGATGATTGGTTTATTGGTGATACAGAAGTTGATAGCGGTATACCTAATGAAACTAAAAATTATACTAAGAATTTTAAATACAATAATATTGATGATTTGTTAAGAGTTATTGATATAAATAGAGATACTGGTATCGCATGCGTAATAATGGAACCAGTAGCAACTATAGAACCAGATAAAGATTATTTAAGACAAGTTAGAGAGATTTGTTCAAAAGAAAATATTGTACTAATATTTGATGAAGTTGTAAGTGGCTTTAGATTTCATCCAAAAGGTGCGCAGTATTTGTATGGAGTTACTCCAGATTTAAGTTGCTTTGGAAAAGCAATGGCAAATGGGTTTTCAATTTCAGCACTAGTTGGTAAAAAAGAGATTATGGAGCTTGGGGGAATTGAGCATGAGAGAGAAAGAGTTTTTCTTATGTCAACTACTTACGGTGGGGAAACTCATCATTTGAGAGCTGCGCAAAAAAACATAGAATTACTTTTAGAGGATGATTATACGATAACAAAATATATTTGGAATATTGGTAAAAAGATTAAAGATACCTATAATAAGTTAGCTAGTGATTTAAATATAAACTTTTACACGCAAGTGTCAGGTATAGACTGTAGGCCATATTTAATTTTTATTGATAAAAATGGAAATCCAGACTATTACTTAAGAACGTTGTTTGTGCAAGAGATGATAAAGCATGGTGTCCTAGTGCAATCATTTAATCCATCTTTCTCTCATCAAGATTCAGAAATTTCTCAAACGATAAATGCATTTGAAAAATCTTTAAAAGTTCTTCAGTATGCAATAGAGAATAATAAGATACAAGAGTTACTAATCGGAGAAGCAGTAAAACCTGTTTTTAGGAGATATAATTAATGCTAAAAGATAATGTTGTAGTCGTTACTGGCGGTGCTGGTCTTTTAGGACAGGAATTTGTAAAGGCAATTATAGAACAAAATGCAGTTGCTGTAATAGCTGATATAAATGAGGACTTAGGAGATGAAATAAAGAAAAAATTATCATATGATATGAACACAAAAAATATTGATTATGTTAATTTGGATATTGGTTCAGTTGATTCATTGCATAATTGTATTGATTATTTACATAATAAATATGGAAGAGTTGATGCATTAGTAAATAATGCATATCCAAGGAATAAAAACTACGGGAGAGGCTTTTTTGATGTTGAGTATGAAGATTTTTGTGAAAACATTAGTTTAAACTTAGGTGGTTACTTTTTAGCATCTCAGCAGTTTGCGAAGTTCTTTAAAAAACAAGAGTATGGAAATATTATTAATATAAGTTCAATATATGGTGTTATATCGCCAAAGTTTGATATTTATAATACTACTAATATGACTACACCAATTGAATATTCAGCAATTAAATCAGCATTGATTCATTTAACTAAATATATGGCAAAATATTTTAAAGGAACAAATATTAGAGTAAATTCAATTAGCCCTGGTGGCATATATAACAATCAGCCAGTTGAATTTTTGGAAAAATATAATAATTATTGCTTAAGTAAAGGTATGCTTGACAAGAGTGATTTAAGAGGAACGCTTGTTTATTTGCTAAGTAATATGAGTAAGTATCTTAATGGACAGAATATTGTCATTGATGACGGGTTTACGTTGTAGTCAGCTAATAAATTGATTATGTTAATTAAAATATATTTTATACTTAGATAATATGAGATTTTAAGGTAAAAGAAAGATAAAAGTGGAAATTTTAAGAGAAGTTGAAAACCCAAAAATTTTGGATTTGTTCAGATTTAGTAATAATGATTATATTGATAATGAACTTTTTAAAAATAATTTTATGCTTACTGGGTCTGGAAAGGCTGCACTATCTTTAATATTAGGATATTTAAGAAAGCAAAAAATATTACAAAACAAGATGGACGAGGTTGTTGTGCCTGAATGGCTTGGTTATTGGGTATATAATCAAGTTAATCAGTATGCATTTCCAAGCAAAACCATTTCAAATAGAAGCAAAGCTTTATTAGTATACCACCAGTATGGATTCCCTCAAAATATGAAAAAAATACAGGAAATTGCAGATAAATATAAATTAATAATTATAGAAGACTCCGCTCATAATATTAATAGTATGTATGATGAAAAACTATTGGGTACATTTGGTGATTATACTATTTTTAGTTTTTCTAAATTCTTTTTTTCTTTAGCGCTCGGTGGAGTAAAATATAAAGATGAGAATTTTGGAGAGTACTTAATGGAAAAAATAAATAATTCATCAAATACAATAAATACATTTATAAATTTTTCTAAAATGATTAATGAGTTTAGCATTAAGCACACAAAAATTAGGAATTCATCTAATCTATTTCTTGGCATGTCTTATGCCCTTTATGGACATGACTTTAGGGCTTCTAGGTTGTCGAAAAATTTGTTTTATTTAAAAATAAATAAGGAAATTGATATAAGAAGAAAAAGGTATAATTACTTTGTCGACTTGTTTAATGGTAGCTCCATAATTGATCATTTGGAAAAAGAAAATATAGTACCATATGTAATACCAATTGTATTGCCAGTACCAATTATGAAAAAAGTTTTAAATGAACTTAGAAATAGTGGTTTTAATACAGGAATTTACAAGTTTGATATAAACAGATTTTTTATAGAGCCAAATTTTGTTGACACTTTATGGATATTTGTTCATGGCGGATTATGCGATTCAAAATTTGTAGAACAAATAAATATTTTAAAAAAATATGTTGGATAATTAATGATATTAGCAAAATTAATGTTTTCAGAAGTTAGTGATATTGAGTGGGATGAGAATATTGAATTAATAGACGAAGCTACTCATTTAAGTGCTTCTTTCATGCTTAATTATTTTGATAAATTTGATAATGTTATAGATAATCACTCATTTTTAGTAATTAATGAGCATAAAGCTCCAATGGCAGTATGTAGTATTGGACTGAGCGAAATAAGTAAAACGAGAGAGATCTCATTTAATGGGACACCATGCGCAGTTATTTCAATTACAAGAAATGTCACACCAAGTGAAAGAAGAAAAATTATTAACTTTTCTTATGTAGAAATTTTTAAATATGCAATTAACAATAATGTTGAAATAATAAGAATGCTTAGGCATCCATTGAATATAATTTCTTCTAAACAAAATAAAATATCAGCTGAGTATATGTTCGAAAATATAAAATACAATTTTATGTATAGTGTTGATAATACTCTAATTGTTGATTTAAGAACAGAAGAAGATGTTCTTTTGCAAAATGTTAATAAATATACAAGACAAAAGTTCAGAAAATCTTTGAAAAAAGGATTATTTGTAAAAATATATAATATGGAATATAATAGCAACCAATTAAACTTAAAGTTAGAAGAATTTAGAATGGCACATCTTAAAGCTTCCGGACGAGAAACAAGACCTAAAAGTACATGGATAAGTATGTTAGAAGCAATGGAAAAAGGAAATGCTTCAATGTTTATAGCATACTCTGATGAAAATAATCCAGTTAGCTATCTTTTTTGTGGTGAGTATAAAAATGCTGCCTTTGGCTGGTCTCAAGTAAATGTTGAACAATATGAAAAAGAATTTTCACCAAGACATATTTTAGAGTGGGAGGCTATTTTGTATTATAAGAGAAATGGTTTTTCGTTTTACGAGATAGGTGAAAGATTTTATGAGACTCAAATGTTTCACAGATCCACAGATAAAGAACAATCAATAAGTGAGTTTAAGGAAAAATATGGGACTATAATTTATCCAAAAATTCATTGGACGTCTTTTATTGACAAGGAAACACTTAATGTGTATTTAGATAATAATGTAAATGAATTCAAAAATAGTAATAATTTATTTAAAATGGAGATAGAATGAAATATGTTGCATATGGTATGAGTAAATTACTTTTAATGTATATGGACCATCACGAAGGTAATGATAAGTTTGACTATATAATAGATAACTTTACAGACATAAAAGAAATTTCTGGTATTCCAGTCTATACTGAATCAAAGCTAGACTCAGAAAGCTTAGATGATCTAATGATAATTCTTTTTGCGGTTTCCAATACTTCTATTATAAAAATAGAAGAAGGACTAGTAAGCAGGGGATTGGTTAGATATAAAAATTTTATGTACTATTCGGACTTTTTTTTAGATAACTTTAATGAAAAAATGGTTGACAATGGTTTGGGCGAATTGACTGATGCAAACTATTTACTTGCGCTTGAAATGAATAGAAATTTAAATATTCCAGTGCATACAACCATATTGGGCAATGCATTGCTTCTACATCTTATTGATTTGACTGTTAACTTAGTCTCACCAATTGTAGAAATCGGTGCTTATAGATGTGGTGCATCTAAAATAAATATGTTTAAATTGTTACTAAATAATGATTTAAGGAAGTATTATATTTTTGATTCTTTTGAAGGATTTCCAATATTGTCGAAGAAAGATCCGGAAAGCTTTAAGTCAGGCGATTATTCAACTGATATTGCATTCGAAAGCATAGAAAATGAATTTTTATCTAATGATAGGTTTAAGTTAGTTAAAGGCTTTGTTCCTGATACTTTCACATACTTAAATGAGGAAGATTGTTTCTCAATAGTATTTTATGATGCTGATCTTTATCAGCCAGCACTCGATACATTTGCTTATTTTGATGGTAAGATAGAAAAGGGTGGCTTTTTAGTAATACATGACTATGAAGCTGAAAAGAATGGTTTTACAGGTGTTAAAAAAGCCACTACAGAGTATTTTTCAGATAAGGATGTGAATGTATTTTCCTTTTATGAAAATACAATTGCCGTGGTTAGGTTTTAATGCTAGCTAAAAACATAGAATATAAAACTGATATTTTATTTGTTTCTAACTTTCTTCCTTTGATGGATGAGATTGAAAATGAAATTATATATAATTTACCAGAAAATATAAATTATATGTTTTTAACATACAAAAGAACATCAATAAAGAATTCGTATTCTTATGAAGAGTATGTTGAGAAAAATTTTAACAAAATAATTGATTATGATATTTTAGAGTTAAATATGAAATATTCAGATATTAATTTATATACCCCAATAGTTTGCGATCGAATGATTTCTGATTATTATATGCTTGAAGGTGTTCTTGGTAATAAGAAATATAGTTATGATGAAGTTAACTTTATCATAAAAAGCTGGGTAATGTTTTTGGAAGAATTTATAAAAAATACTAAACTTGTATTTTCAGGTTATCCAGATAATTTAATTTCTCATTTTACATATATTTTAGCTGATTTTTTTCATATTAAATGTTTATCGTATCATCCTATAAATTTAATAAAAAACACTAATTATTTGTCAGATGACATATATCATAAAGTATATGACAAGCTAATTATTAATGAGAATAGTAAAACATATACTGAGTTGATTGAATATACTGAGAAAGCTAATATAAAAGATTTAGTAAGACAAGAGTATAAACATTCAAAAGGAGTTGAAAAACCCTTGTTTGGCATAATTAGTCCAAATCTAAAAAAAGTAAATTTTTGGAAATATGTTTTTTTTGGGTACCAGACAGAGAATAAAGAAATAAAAAAATATTTAGAAATAGATAGAGTCAGTTTCAAGAATAAATTCTTAGGATATCTGAGAAGATTATATAATATTTTTACTGTAAAAATTTACTTTGCAGTAAATAAACATAATTTACCAGAAGATATGTCAGGCATTATATATTTCCCATTGCAAGTTCAGCCAGAAGCATCAACAAGTGTTACATCATCTTTATTTATGAATTTAATATCAACAATAGAGCTTGTTTCAAAATCTTTACCTTTAGGTTATTTACTGGTAGTAAAAGAGCATCCAATGGTAAAAGGAACGAGAAATATTAGTTTTTACAAAAAAATAAAATCATTTTCAAACGTTATTTTGGTAGATACAAAATATAATGGAAAGTATTTAATTCAAAATAGTGAGTGTATTATCGGTTATGGTAATACTACGCTTCAAGAATCAGTTATGTTAGGGAAAAAGTTTTTTCTGTTGGAAGATACCTTTTATAGTGATAGTAAGTTAATCAGAAGGTTACAAGATATTAAAAATATGAAAAATGAAATTCTGACTCTTATAAATAAAAATTTTACTGAAGAAGAAAAAAAATTTGAAATTCAAAAAATGCTTAATTTCTTTTATCAAAGAGGATTCCCAAGGTATGAGGATTTTGAAAAAAATATTTCCAAGAATTTAATGAGAGCTTATGAAATTGAATTATTGAATAAAACTTAAATATATTATAAATTTTAAAAGAAGAAAATTAATGAATTACAGAATACCTTTTAGCGGCAGAGCACACAACTATACAAAAGAAGAGAAAAATGTTTTATTAGAGGCTGTAGAGGATGCTGTGCCATTAACGCAAGGAAAATATTTAAGTAAATTTGAAAATAAGTTTGCAAAATATATAGGAGCAAATTATTCGTTTGCGGTAAATAACGCGACTGCTGCATTAGAATTGACCGCTCAGCTGTGTCAGTTTAAAAATGGTGATGAAATAATATGTCCAACACATACTTTTACGGCATCACTCTATCCATTTATAAAAAAAGGTGCAACACCTGTTTGGGCAGATATAGATTCAAATACTAGAGTTGTCTCAATAGATACTTTAAAGAAATGTTTAACATCTAGAACGAAAGCTATTATTGTTGTTCATTTATATGGATTTTGTGTTGATATGAATCCGATTGTTGAGTTTGCAAAAGAGAATAATTTATTATTAATAGAAGATGTAGCACAAGCATTAGGAACAGAGATTGACGGAAAAAAAGCTGGTACATTTGGAGATTTTGGAATCTTTTCTTTTCATTCACATAAAAATATTACAACACTAGGTGAAGGCGGAATGCTTGTTGTAAAAGAAAAAAAATATGCAGACATTATTCCAATGATTAGGCATAATGGACATTGCAGTTGGGATATTGAAAGAGATAATTACTGGACTCCTGCAATGGGTAATGTAGATTTACCACAATTAAATGGTGAATATATAATGCCAAACAATTACTGTTTGGGAGAAGTAGAATGCGCATTAGGTGCTAAATTACTTGATAGACTTGATGAAATGAATACTCAAAAGAGAGCAAGAGCAATAGTATTTATGGAAGAATTAAGAAAGTATAATCTATTAGAATTTCACGAAGAGAATAGTACAAGGCACAATTATCACTTATTGGTAGCGAAAGTTACTGATGGTAAAAGAGATGTGTTTATGCAAAAAATGTCTGAAGATAAATCAGTCCAATGCGTTGTGCAATACTATCCTTTAAATAGGTATGATTTTTATAAAAAATTGGGCTTCGGAGAGGCAAATTGTCCAAACAGTGATGATTTTTTTGATAATATGGTTTCATTTCCTTTTCATCATATGATGAGTGATGATGATTTTGACTATATGCTTAGTGCAACAAAAGAAGTTGCGTTTGAATTAGAGAATAAGTGAAAAAAGATTTTTGTATAGTTATCCCAGCATTTAAGAAGAATGCTGTTATCCCAGATCAGTTGATAAAAAAACTAGATGGAATTACATTAATACAAAGAGCAATAAATACCGCAAAAGAAGTAGCAGTTGCAAATAATATATACGTTGTGACAGATTCAGAAGAAATTTCATTAATTTGTGAAAGAAATAATATTGAATACTTTAAAGACTCAAATCTTAAAATAAATTCATTGAATATACTGATAGAGTTAAAATTTATATTTGAAGATTTAGGTGATAGATATAAAGATTTTATTCTCTATCGGGCAAATGCACCATTGGTGACATCAGAGGATGTAAAAAGTGCATATATTAAATTTAAAAGATATGAAAATTCAATATTAATAACTTTAAAAAAAGAAAAACACAATTTATACAAAGGTTCAAATCATACCGTTAGATCAGTTTCAGATGACAGTAGAGAGGTCTTTTTTGAGGAGATTAAAGCATTTGAAATTTTTTCATATGAAAGCGTAAAAAATTTAGATAGCGAGATAGGCGTGATTCCATATTTGCTAAATGAGAAAGCAATTGAAATAGAGAATTATCAAGATTGGTGGATTTGTGAAAAACTTCTTCAGCGTAAAAGAATCGTAATTAATGTTGTAGCTTCAATTAAAATTGGTATGGGACATATTTATAGAGCACTTTCAATAGCTCATGAAATTAGTAATCATGAAATTATTTTTGTATGCAATAAAGATTCCGAGGAGATTGTTCGAAAGCTTGTTTCATCAGACTATAAACTTAATGTTTTTAGTAGTCCTAAATTGATTAATGGTATTATATCTCTTGAGCCAAATATTGTGATAAATGATGTCTTGAACACAGAAAAAGATGATATTTTAAAACTTAAAACTGAAAATATAAAATGTGTAAGTTTTGAAGACTTAGGTACTGGTTCAAGTTTTACAGATTTGACTATAAATGAGTTGTATGATATTCCTAAAAGTAGTGATGAAAATATTTTATGGGGATACGAGTACTATTTTGTTAGAGATGAGTTTAATGATGCGGTAGTACATTCATTTACTGATAAAATAAAATCTGTTTTAGTTACATATGGAGGGACGGATCAAACAAATTTAACATTGATAACATTAAAAAGTATCTTACCAGAATGTAAAAAGAATAATATAAAGGTTTATATTGTTGGAGGTGGAGGGTACCTTTATAAAGAAGATTTGCAAAATTATGTAAATAATTGTGGATATGAAAATATAGAGGTTACGTTTGCAAGTGGCGTGATATCTGGAATTATGGAAAAAACGCAAATAGCATTTTCTTCTAATGGGCGAACTGTTTACGAGTTAGCACAAATGAATATTCCAGCGATTGTTACTTCACATCACTCAAGAGAAGCAGAGCATAAATTTGCAGTACTAGAAAATGGATTTATTAATTTGGGTGTATATGAATCTGATAAGACTCAAAAAATGATAGATAATTTTTTTAAAAAATTGATATATGATAATGATTATAGAAGATTATTGTTTGAACAAGTTAAGCGATTTGATTTTAAAAATAATAAGCAAGTAGTACTTTCAAAAATTTTGTCGTTAATTGATGGTTGAATTTATTTTGATATTGTTCTGCAGTTAAAGGTTGATGTAATTATGAAAATAGTAGCTATTATTCAGGCAAGAATTGGTTCTACGAGGCTTCCATTTAAAATGATGCTTTCTCTTCATGGTGATCCAGTTATTAAGTGGGTTGTTCATAGAGTCAGGAAATCTAGACTTATAGATGATATTATAGTTGCAATACCAATTAGTGAAGAGAATGATATTTTAGAAAAGTATCTGCAGAAGCTTAAAGTAAAAGTATATAGAGGAAGTGAAAGTAATGTACTTAGCAGGTTTGTAGAAGCATCGGATAGTATTAATGCATCTCATATTGTTAGAGTTTGTGCTGATAATCCATTGGTTGATGGTGTGGAAATTGATAATCTTATTAATTTCTATCAAAATAATTCTTGCGATTATGCCTACAATAACATACCTAAAAACAATAATTATCCAGATGGTCTTGGGGCTGAAATACTATCATTTGAATTGTTGAAAAAAGTTGAAGATGAGGTTACGCAACAGCATCATAAAGAGCATTGTCTTTCTTATGTTACTGATAACGTAGATAAATTTAATATTCAAACATTCAATGTTTCTGATAAAGATATTGCAAAACCAAATCTACGGTTTGATATTGACACATTTGATGACTACTATAAATTGTCAATGAAAGAAATTAATATAGATATTACTAGTAAAAAACTTATCCAAATTTGTGAGGAAACTTAAATGAAAATTGTTGAATTGTTTGCATCCATTAATCCTTATGAAAAAAAGCTATATAAACCATACGTAATAGCAGAAATTGGTGTAAACCATGAAGGTGATATGCCTACAGCGAAAAGATTAATAGATGAAGCAAAAGATGGTGGTGCAGATGCTGTTAAATTTCAATCGTATAAAGCACATACCATTGCATCAAAGCACTCGCCATCATATTGGGACACCACAAAGGAGCCAACAACATCACAGTATGAATTATTTAAAAAACATGACAGTTTTTGGATAGATGAAATGGCTGAACTTAAAGAGTATTCTGATGTAGTTGGCATTGAGTTTATGAGTACTCCATTTGACATAGAATCGGCAAATTTTTTAAATAATATGATGGATGTTTTTAAAATATCATCTTCAGATATAACTAATAAGCCATTCATTGAGTATATTTGTGATTTTAATAAACCTATAATACTTTCAACCGGTGCTAGTAATTTATATGAAATTCAAGAAGCTGTGTCATGGATAGAAAAAAAAGGAAATTCACTAGCGCTATTGCATTGTGTACTAAATTATCCAACTCCTGATGAAAATGCAAATTTAGGAATGATTTTAGATTTAAAAACTAAATTTCCTGATAAAATAATAGGTTACAGTGATCACACTTTACCAAAAGACATGAAAGTGCTTGAGATGGCTACATTATTAGGTAGTGTTATCGTTGAAAAACATTTTACATATGATAAAACACTCCAAGGTAATGATCATTATCATGCTATGGATAAACATGACTTAAAGCTTTTTAGAAAAAATATTGAACAAACATTTGAAATACTTGGTAGCTTTAATGTAGAAGCTCTTGATGATGAAGAGCCGGCAAGAATTAATGCTAGAAGAAGCTTGGTCGCAGATAAAAGTATAAAAAAAGGTAAAATCATAGAAAAGATTGATCTTACTTTTAAAAGACCGGCTCATGGGATAAGTCCAAAGTTTATAGATGAAGTTTTAGGTAAAAGAGCCAGTTTAAATATTGAAGAAGATATTGTTTTAAAGTGGAATATGTTTGATGATTGATTTCACTAGTGAGATTGGTAATTATTTAAAGAAGTTATTCTTCATCACAAGAAGTATAACTGGAAATGGAAATAGAGAAACACTAAAAATTTTGCAAGATATAGTTCCATTGAAGATACTTGAGTATTCTACTGGGGATGAAGTGTATGATTGGGTTATCCCAAAAGAGTGGAATATTGTAGATGCTTGGATAAAAAATTCCAAGGGTGAAAAGATAATTGATTTCAAAGTATCAAATCTTCATGTTGTGAGCTATTCAGTCCCTATTAGTAAAAAGTTAAAACTTAGTGAACTAGAGAATAATTTATATTATTTAGAAAAATTACCTAATGCTATTCCTTATAGAACAAGCTATTACAGTGAAACATGGGGATTTTGTGTAAGTTATGAACAATATAAAAATCTTTTTAATGATGATGAAGAGTATGAAGTTTTTATAGATAGTTCACTTACTGAGGGAAGTCTAAGTATAGGAGAATTGCTAATTAAGGGGAAAAGTAAGAAAGAATATCTTTTGTCTTGTTACATATGTCATCCCTCTATGGCAAATGATAGTTTAAGCGGAATAATTACTACAGCATTTATTGCTCGTGAACTACTAAGCAAGAGAGAAGAACTTGAGCATAGTTATAGAATAGTTTTTGTACCAGAGACTATAGGAGCGATTGCATATTGCTCAAAGAATGAAAGAGTTATGAAAAATATTGATAATGGACTGGTTATAACAACTTGTGGAGGACCAGGAAAATTTGGATATAAACAGTCTTTTGAAAATAATAATTTTATTAACTCAATGATTGAAGAGGTGTTTGCAGAAAATAATCTTGACTTTGTAGCCTACCCTTTTGATATACATGGCAGTGATGAAAGGCAATATTCTTCACAAGGATTTAAAATAAATTGCGCAACTATATCTAAAGATAAATATTATGAGTATGATTATTATCATACATCATTAGATAATCTTGATTTTGTTAAAGTAGATTATTTGAATGAAACTTTATCCTTATATTTACAATTAATAGATAAGATGGATAAGAATATTACATATACAAACCTTTATCCAAATGGTGAAGTTATGTTAAGTAAGCATGATTTATATCCAAAAACTGGCGGTGCATTGCTCCCAAATAGTAATGTTTCTGCATTAGATATAATTTTGTGGCTTTTATATTATTGTAATGGTAGTATTAATTTATATAAAATTTCTAAAAACTTAAAGGTAAATATCCAATTAGTTTATGCTGAAGCTAAAAAACTTGAAGAGAAAAATATTTTAGAGTATACTAATAAATAAAATAATAATTAATATAACTTATGGTTTTTCACACTCTATTAATTAGATTAGAAAACAAAAGGAAAAATAACAATGAATAGTAATCAAAAGAATGTACTTTTTGTATTTCCAAATACAGCTAATTACCCAGCTATTCCAGGCGCTATACCAATATTGTCCTCTGTCGCTAAAGCTATGAATTTTGATGTTGATTATTTTGATACATATTCTTATGAAAAAGAAAAAGATAGTTTTCAAGATCGGCAACTTTCAGGTGAGTTTAAATCTCATGATTATACTTCTGAAGTAAAAAGTTTTAATGATCTTGTTTGTGATTTACAACTAAAAATAGATAGTAATAGTCCTGATATTATAGCAATAACAGCTATGTCATTTGAATTTATATTTCTTATGAATTTTTGGTATAGTTTAAAAATACCGAATAATTGTAAGGTAATAATTGGTGGACTACATTCAATACTTAAGCCAGATGAAGTGGTGAATACTAAATTATTTGACATTGTAGCAATAGGTGAAGGTGAAGTAACTTTTCGTCAATGTTTAGAAAATATTGATAATCTTGATGCATTAATGGAAATTGATAATATATATTTTTTTGATAAAGCAAATGATAAGATATACAGGAATAAAAAAAGTGAATTGATATCAAAAGAAGAACTTTGGGATGTTGAGCCAGATTTTGCATTTTTTGATAGTAAATATTTCTTATACCCATTTGATGGGAAAATGTATAAAAGGTATGGTTTTGAGGTTAGTAGAGGATGCCCATATTCGTGTACATATTGTGGTAATACGGCACTCAAGGAGGTCTATAAAGGCTTAGGTAAGTTTGTTAGGTTGAGACCATTGTCTTCCATAAAGAGAGATATGGTTAAGATGATTCAGGAGTATGATATTGAACTTTTCTATATTGAAGATGAATGCTTTTTGTGCCATCCTGTAAAATGGATTGATGAATTCGCTTCTTGGTACGGAAAAGAAGTGAAAAAGCCATTTATTGTTCAAACACGTCCAGAAACGGTTACTCAAGAAAAACTTGATTTATTAAAAAAAATGAATGCTCCTTTTTATCAGGTTAGTGCTGGAATTGAATCTGGTTCTGAAGAGATATTATTTAATGTATGTAATAGAAGAACTAAGGTTGATAAGATTATTGAATCTTTTGATTTACTTCATAAAAATGATATTAGATCAAGTGCTTTTTTTATGATAGGTTTTCCGTATGAGACAAAAGAAGATATTTGGAAAAGTATAAACTTATGCCGTAGGATTAATGCAACTGTATCTATTGTTAGTACATTTCAGCCATTGCCTGGACAAAAATTAAGAGATGTCTGCATTGATGAGGGCTTTATTATAGGTGATGAGAAATTGACAACTTTTACTGCAAAGTCAATACTAAAAATGCCTCAAATTACTGCAGATGAAATATTTAACCTGAAAAGAGTTTTTATGTTATATGCTTATTTGCCAGAGGAATATTATCCAGAGATAAAGAAATGTGAAGACGACTATGAAAATAATAAAGAGTTATATGAAGAGCTAGTCAAAACAAGGTGGCAAATAGCATAGTTAATCTAGCTATGATGTTTATTTGTAGTTTATAATATAATATAAAATAATTTATTTTATAAAGGGAAAATGTGTCAGAAGAATATACTCTAATAGAAGCATCTCTGGATGAAAAGTGGGATAAATTTGTTGATGATTCTGCGAATGGTACTATATTTTCAAAGTCATATTACCTAATATCTTCTAATGTTAATTATAAACTTTTTTATTGTTATAAAAAAGAGGAGTTAAGAGCTGGAATAGCAGTTATTGAATCAAATGATAAAAAAAATTTAATCTTAAATGATACTATTATTTATAATGGATTGATGTACTGTAAACCAACAAACAATCAAAATCACTCACAGCAATTTTCAGAACAATTTAAAATACAGTCTTTTATATCTAAAGAACTTCTTGATTTATATGTTGATATTGAACTGAGCTTACATCCAAGTATAGCAGATGTAAGAGCTTTTTTATGGGTAAATTATGGAGAGCGTAAGCCACAATACAATACAAAAATAAGATATACGACGTATTTGGATATTAAAGATTTTAAACTTTCAAAAAGCTTGGAAGATATATCTATTTACGCTAAGTCATCAATTTCAAGAAAACAACAAATAAGATATTCAATTAAAAAAGGATATAAGACAGTTGAAGCAGATGATAGTGAATTATTTATTGATTTTTATGAAAAAACAATGAATCGCCAAGGAATAGATATTGAAATCCATAAACTAAATAGCATGAAAAATTTAATAGATGAACTGTTAACTAGAAAAGTGGCTAAAATATATTGCAGTTATGATGAAAATGGACAATTAGGTAGTATGGCATTTTTTGGTTGGGATAATAAAAGAGCATATTATATATTTGGCGCTAATGATCCTGCAAGAAGAAATGGACATAGTGGAACTTCAGTTCTTTGGGATGCTTTTTATGATTTAAGTGCTCTTGGGATAAAAGAAGTTGATTTAGAGGGTGTTAACTCTCCGCATAGAGGTTGGTTTAAACTTAGCTTTGGTGGTGATTTGATACCTTATTATGAAGTTCAATTGGAGAATAAATGAAAGATAATGAAGAAAAATACATACCAATAAATAAAGGTCATTTTGAATTAGATACCACTGAAAGAACAGACAAGTTTTATCAAAATTTAGGTGTTGGTTGGAATAAACAATATGCTGATTATCGAAAAAAGTGGATTGAACTTCCAAAAAATAGAGAAATTTCTGAATATCCATTGTTGATTGATCTTGAACTGTCTTCAGTTTGTAATCTAAAATGCCCGATGTGCTACACAATTACAGATGAGTTCAAAAGTAAAGTCAAAAAAGGTTTCATGGATTTTGAGTTATTTAAAACAATTATCGATGAAGTATCAGGAAAAGTGTTTGCCTTAAGACTTAGTTTGCGAGGCGAGGCAACTCTTCATCCGAAGTTTATAGACTTTATAAAATATGCTAAAGAAAAAGGATTAAGAGAAGTATCTGTGCTTACTCACGGAGGTAGTTTGGATTTAGAATTTTTTAAAAAGACAGTTGATGCAGGAATTGATTGGTTTACAATCTCTATTGATGGCGTAGATGGAGAATATGATAAAATAAGAAAGCCATTGAAATTTGTTGATACGCTGAAGAGATTACAAGATATAAAAAAATATAAAGACGAAAATAATTTAATTAAGCCAGTTATCAAAGTTCAAGGAATTTGGCCAGCAATTAGACCAAATCCAACAAGGTATTACAATACAATTTCTCCCTTAGTAGATTTAATAGCATACAATCCATTGATAGATTATTTACGAAAAGATAGTGATATTGTTTATGAAGAAAATTTTGCATGCCCACAACTTTATCAAAGGGTAGTAGTTGGAAGTGATGGACGAGTTATGCTATGTAGTAATGATGAAGATGGTGAAGAAATAATAGGCGATGCATATAAAGAAACAATTCATGAAATTTGGCATGGAGATAAACTTAATGAAATTAGGAATATTCATAATCAAAAAGATGGATTTAAGAGAGTTGGAATTTGTAAATTATGTTATTATCCACGAAAAATGATACCAGATGAGCCAGCAAAAGTTGGAGAAAGAAATATAGTTGTTGAAAACTATATAAACAGAAAACAAGAAGCAGGAGAATGAATGAAGAATTATAGAGTGGACGATTTTTTGGACATGACTTGGCTTAGGCCTGAAAATGTTGTATGGGATAGTGCGGCATCTTATCTTATTGGAAATGAATTAATCAATGAAAGAAGCAAAAATATACTAGATATTGGAATAGGTAATGGTTATTTTTCTTTTATGACACTAGGTGGTAAATTTAAGAAAGAATATGATTGGTATTACAATGTAGATACTAATGGATTTATGGAAAATAAAGATATTTATAATGCACTGAAAGTTAATAATATAGCAGATTTTATAGAAAAAGAAGCTTCTAAAAGAATATCGCTAGCAGTAGATCATAAAGACAATTTATTAAAGCAAGTGGAGCAGTTGGGCTTTGTAGATAAAACTTTAGTTCAAGATGCCAATAAATCAATTAGTTTTACAAACATTGATATTGTGTATAGTAATATATTGTATTGGCTAGAAAAGCCAATAGATGTACTTAAAAGTATAGACCAGCAATTAGATATAGGATCTAAAGTTGTATTAGTTTTTCCTAATAAAAATTTTTATAAACATGCACGTAGTTATAGCAAGGAATCTAAAATTTGGACATTATTAAATAGGGGCAGAGCAGACAGTATAGTTTGGAGTATGGATATAGGAGAATTTGAAAAAGAGATAAAGAAAGAAACTAGTTTTAAAATAGAAAAATATGAAACATATTTATCAAAGTTTAATATACAAACGTGGGATGTAGGATTCAGGCCATTTAGTTCTCCTCTTATTAAAATGGCTAATTATTTAACAGCAGAAAAAAGATTAGAAATTAAAAAAGAGTGGGTGGATGTTGCTAGACCATTTGTTGACAGTTTAATGGATGACGAGATAAGTAATGGTTTTAAGAATGGTGGATTTAATTTTGTTGTTATGAGTAAATAAATCGTTATTAGTATTAGAGTTATTTATGTATATTAAATTTTCTAGTAAATTATGTGAAGGATTTTTGTGAAAAAATTAAAAATTTATATTTGTGATTTAACTCATACTGGACTTAAAATAGCAAATGATGTTATACCATTGGGAATAGGTTATATCTCAAGTTATGCTAAACAACAATTGGGTGCTTTAGTAGATATAAAACTGTTTAAATATCCAGAAGTGTTATTGGATGAATTAGAAAAAAATACACCAGATATATTATGTTTTGCATCATATGGCTGGAATGATAATTTGAATGATTACTTTTGTGATTATGCAAAAAAGATTAATAACAATATAATAACTTTAAAAGGTGGTCCAAATTTCCCATTAGGTGATTTAGAGAGGAGTGAATATTTAAAAAAAAGACATTATCTAGATTTTTATTTGCCATTTGAGGGAGAATTGTCTTTTAGTAATTTCTTGGAGACAGTTCAAACTATTGGTATGGATGTAAATAATTTAAAGATGAAGCCAATTAAAGGATGTGTTTTTTTAAAAAATGATAATATTGTAGTTGGTGACTTATTTGATAGAATTGTGAAATTAGATGATGTACCATCCCCATATTTAAATGGTATGTTAGATGAATTCTTTGATGGAAAATTATCACCTATTATTGAGACAACTAGAGGGTGCCCCTTTAAATGTAATTATTGTAATTCTGGGGAGGATTATTACACAAAGGTAAGAAACTTTTCTTTAGAACGAGTAAAAAAAGAGTTACATTATATAGGTCAGAAGGTAGAAAAGTATAATCAAACATTTTTAATTGTAACAGATATGAATTTTGGTATGTATGCTAAGGATTATGATGTTGCGCTAGAGATTGTAAAATGTCAAGAGTTATATAATTGGCCACTAAGCTTATCTATAGAAACTGGAAAAAATAAGATAAAGAATATAAGTAAGGTAATAGATTTATTAAAGAAGAATGTTAATATTAAAATTTCTATTCAAAGCAACAGTGAAGACGTATTAAAGGCTATAAAAAGATATAATATTAAACAAGACGTGTATGTACAGCTTTGTGAGACTTTGCGAGATGATGGTCAAAAGTCAATAGCAGAGCTCATCTTGCCATTACCAGAAGAAACTTACCAATCATATTTAGATGGAATAAAATTTTTAGTTGATTCAGGAGTTGATAATATAACGAACTATACTCTTCAATTAAATTATGGAACAGAATACAGGGTTAATAGTTATTTAGAAGAGTATGGTTATGAAACATACTATAGATTGTATGCTAGTTGTGTAGGGAAATATAATTCAGAAATTATTTTTGAAGCAGAAAAGGTTGGAATTGCAACAAAAACTTTAAGCAAGAAGGAATATTTTAAACTTAGAAAGTTATCTTTTTTAATTGAATTAGTATATAACAATTCTTTGTTTAAAGAAATATATAAAATACTGGAAGACTATGAATTGAAAAAATCTGATTTTATTCTTTTTCTTTTTGAGAATATTGACAATATAAATGGTCAAATGCAGGAGCTAATACAAGTGTTTTTAGAGGAAACCAAAAATGAATTATTTTATACAGAAGATGAAATTAAAGACTTATTATCAAAAGAAGCAAACTATAATAAAGTTTTAAATGGTGAAATTGGAAGAAATATAATATATGCAAACAAAGCAGATGTTGTTTTGAATAATTTAAATGTTTTAATAGATTTTTTAATAGACGGATTAATAAAATTTCTAAATAATAAAGATATTTTAAACAGAGAAGAATATAAACAGATTAATAACATAAAAAGATATTTGTCATTGAAGCTGAAAAATGTTTTTGATAGTTCAATAAATGATGTACTTGTAGGGGAGTTTACATATGATATATACGAATATTTAAATAGTAAAAATATTAAATTAGAATATTTTAAAAAAAATATAAAATTGAGTTTTTATTTTAATAAGAAACAGCAATATGAGAGAAATGATTATTTTAGATTGTATGGTAATGTAGGTGCTTCAACAATGGTAAGAAAAGTTTTAAATCAAGAAAAATTGGTGAGAAGTATATCATATATTGATGAGAGCTCAAGTGCAATATAGCTTTTTGATTAGGATTAATTAGTGCTAAATAATAAAAAAAAAGTATTATCTATTTCAAAATTTTCTAATACCCATATGGAAGATGTAGATTTATACCTTGGACCTTGGTGTACTAATATTGATTATTTTATGAATAATATTGATAAGTTTATTATTAAGGATATTAATAATAATAAAGATTATTTTAAATTTTTTAAGCTGGAACTTGAAAATACTTATGAGTATTTTCTTGAAAATATAGTTGAGGTATTAAATAATATACATAGTGTAAAATATTCTCAATCTTTTTGGAAGATATTAACAATAGATTGGTTTTATTCTGTTTCTCCAATATTCCATTACTATTATAATGCGATTGATAAAATAAAAAATAAAAATTATTTTGTTCAAATAGATGATAGTATATATCCATTTGAGAAAATGTCCCAATTCCATATAGAAAAGATGGAAGATTCTGATATAGCAGTTGTTCAACATAGTATGATTTCATTTATTGTAAAAAATATTTCAAATTCATTGCTTGAATACGAATATAAAAATATAAATTATAGTAAAAGTAGTGATTTTATTCGCTTAACAAGAAAGCCTAAACCTAAATTGTTAAAAAAACTTTTTTGGACATGTGTAAATAAAAAAAAATCTAAAATTTTAAGTTATGGATTGCATAGTTTAAATAAATTTGATATGCTTCAGCTATCATCGATAAAAAATGGTATTTCATTTAAATATAAAGATGAAATTAATATAAACTATAAACAGTCTGGGAAAAGAACAAAACTATTAGACAATTTAGAAGTTGTTGATTTTCAATCTATGCTATATGCATATTTAATATCAATTTTACCAACTACTTTATTGGAAGAATTTGATAGATTTATTGCAAATTCAAATGATTATATAAATAAAAATACAGTGGTACTGGAACAAAGTTTTTTTCAGGATGAAGTATTATTTGAGGTAGCTTTAGCCAAAGAAGTAAATTCTGCAAAGATTGTTTGTTCACAGTCAGGCGGATATGGGATGGCCGAGTATTATACTGGATCAATGTTTTCCTTTGAAGCGAGTGATTATTTTTTGAGTTGGGGATATAATTATATGAATAAATATAATACCAATTTTATATCAGTACCAATGGCACTTACTTCTGATGGTTATAATATTCATGATAGAAAATATGATGATATTCTTTTCCTTATGAATGAGATGAGTATAACATTTTATTATCATACAAATATAAATGATGGTTTTGGCCCTTTTTTCTTGCTAAAAAATTTTAGTAATTATATCAAAGAGAATAATAAAAATATTTTCAATAGTTTAAAGTTTAAAGTCCATCCTGGAAGAATTGGTAAAACATTAGAAGAAACTTTTTTAGATAATTTGAAATTTGAATATAACATGCATGATGATGATAATATTACTATAAAGAATTGCGCACTTGTAGTAACAGATTATATTGGAACATCACTTTTGCAATGCATGAAATATAATACACCAATAATATTAATTTATAATGACAAGACTAGTTTAGTAACAGATGAATTTATGATACATTTAAAGAATTTCAAAGATGTAGGTATTCTTTTTACATCATATGAAGAAGCAGCAAAACAAGTTATTAATATTTATTACAATTTAAATAATTATTGGAATAGTATTTCTGTTCAGACTGCAAGAAGAAAATTTATAAAAGAGTATGTATTGTATGAGAAGAATTGGAAAAATGTATTACTAAAAACTTTAAACGAAATAAAAGACGTATAAAGTGAACTCTTATATTAAAAATCAAATTTTATTTATTTGGATATATATTTTTAATATTGTATACAATTATATTCCATTTTTTTTCATAAAAAATATTTATTTAAAATTGTTTGGCAACATGATAGGTGAGAAAAGTTATATACATACAAATGTTAAGTTTATGTATTATAAGAATTTTAATATTGGTAATCATTCTCATATTGGTTATAGCGCTCATATTGACAATAGATTACCAATAAGTATAGGTAACAATGTAATGATAGCACCACATGTAAAAATAATTACTCTTGGACATAATCTAGATAAATCTGATTTTTGTGCTAAAGGGGCAGAGGTATTTTTAAAAGATAATAGCGTTGTCTTTTATGGTGCTATGATTCTACCTGGTGTTATTGTAGGTGAAGGCGCAGTTATTATGGCAGGTAGTGTTGTCGTTAAGAATGTTGAGCCATATTCTATTGTTGGTGGTAACCCTGCAAAACATATTAGATTTCGTACAAAAGAACTTGATTATGAAATAAATCAAGGACAATGGTTTAGTTGTTAGTGAAAAATATTTTATATTTTTGTTCAGCATTTCCTGTGCCGATTGATGATGGAATTAAAAAGATTAGTACAAATTTAATCCGTCAATTTTGTGAAGATAGACACAATGTAAGTTTAGTTTTACCATATTATGATAAAAGTAGCACAAAGTTACCTAAATTTATGCAAAAGTTACCAACTACATTTTATACAAAGAAAAGAACTTTTAAAAAGATTTTACGTAACTTATTTCGGCTAGAACCTTTATATTTTGGTCTTTACTATGATGATAGTTTGATTACTAATATTAATAAAGAGTTGTATGATTTAATTATTTATGATTTTTATCCTTTAACACAATATGGTGAAGGTCTTAAGAAAGAGTTGTTTTTAATGCCTGATTCTATGAAAAAGTTAGCATATTCAAATTTTTCGAATGAAAAACAGTTTTTAAGGAAGAGTTACTATTTTGTTAATTATCTTTTATCAATAAATTACAATAAAAAAATAAGTTCATTTAAAAAACTATATGTTTCTACAGAGGATATTGAATTTGATAAGCTAGATAACTCACAATTCTTTAAAGTTCCAGCAGATAATGTTGATTATAAATGTTATCAAGAAAAACCATATAATACTAATGAAATTATTTTTAGAGGTGTTATGGATTTTGAACCAAATATATCAGCAGTTACTAGTTTCTATAATGATATTTTTGTAAAAATGGGCGAAGAATTTAAAATGATTCACTTAAAAATAATAGGAAAAAACCCAACAGAGGCCGTGTTAAACTTTCAAAGTAATAGATGTGAGGTTACAGGATATGTTGATGATGTATTTGAAGCCATGGCGCATGGCGGAATTCACATTGTCCCAATGGTTTCTGGTAGTGGTGTTAAAACAAAAATGATAGATTCAATATCGTTGAAAAGGTTAGTATTCGCAAGCCCACAAGCCATTAATGGTATTTTCAATTCTGTAGATGAAGCTAGGAATAATGGCATTGTTATTTATAATAACAATGATGACTTTATTGAAAATATTAGAAAATATATACAAGGTGAAATAAATTATAAAGATATGACTGAACGTGCATATTCTTATTTGATACAAGAGAGTTACCATACAAGAGTAGAGGAGCTTTTACAGATTACAAATAATTAGTGAGTATTTAAAGCATTAATTGTGTACAATCAAGTAAAAATAGAAATTCATTATGTTACAAAATAAAAAAATAGCAGTTGTAGTACCAGCATACAAGGTAATTAAGCATATCGGTGACGTTATTGCGGCAGTACCAGAATATGTAGATAATATAATAGTAATAGATGATGCTTGCCCTCAATTTAGTGGTAAAAAAGCTGAGGCATTTATGGACTCTCGTGTCCATGTTATTTATCATAAAGAAAATAGAGGTGTTGGTGCAGCAGTTATCAGTGGCTATTCTTACGCACTCTCTTTACAAGCAGATATTGTTGTGAAGATAGATGGTGATGATCAGATGGATCAGTCTTATTTGAAAGAACTTTTAAATCCTTTGCTGGAAGAGCGATGTGATTACAGTAAAGGTAATCGTTTTAAAGATTTCAAAGCATTGAAAAAGATGCCAAAGATGCGTCTTTTTGGTAATAGCATATTGAGCTTCTTGGTGAAAATTAGCTCAGGGTATTGGAATATTATGGATCCTACTAATGGATTTACTGCTATTAGCAAGGAGGCATTAGAAGCAATTGAATTAGATAAGTTATCTGAAAGATACTTCTTTGAAAGTGATATGTTAATTCATCTTAATATTCAAAATCAGGTTGTTCGTGATGTGTCTATTCCTGCAAGATACAATGATGAAGAGAGTTCTCTGCAAATATCAAAAGTAATGGTTACATTTCCTGAAAAATTGTTAAGTGGACTCATGAAAAGAGTACTTTATAGGTATTTTATCTACAATTTTAATATGGCATCAGTCTATTTATTGTTTGGTTTACCAATGGTATTTGGTGGAGCTTTATATGGTAGTTATAGATGGATATTAGGAGCTTATTTTGATGTTGTAAATAGTACAGGTACTGTTATGTTGTCAGTTTTACCAGTTATACTTGGTACACAATTTTTGTTGCAGGCTGTAAGTATTGACATTACTGATATTCCTAAAAAAGTAAAAGATTGAAAGGTATAGTATTAGCTGGAGGAAGTGGTACACGTCTTTATCCAGTAACTAAAACTGTATCAAAACAATTATTACCTGTCTTTGATAAACCAATGATTTATTACCCAATTTCTGTTTTAATGCTTGCAGGAATTAGGGAAATTTTAATTATTTCTACGCCTGATGATTTACCACGTTTTAAGAAGTTACTTGGTGATGGAAGTCAGTTAGGTATTAGTTTTTTTTATGTTATGCAAAGTGAGCCAAGGGGGATATCTGATGCCTTTATTCTTGGAGAAGAATTTATTGGTGATGATTCAGTCTGTTTAATCTTAGGTGATAATATATTTTATGGTCAAAGTTTTACTCCAACACTTCATGATACTATAAAACTAGTAGAGGAAAGTGCCAAGGCAGTAGTGTTCGGATATCGTGTTAATGATCCAGAACGTTTTGGAGTAGTGACGTTTGACTCTAGCATGAATGTAATAAGTATTGTAGAAAAACCAGAAAGACCAACTTCTAAATTTGCAGTAACTGGATTGTACTTTTATCCTAATTCTGTTGTTGAAATTGCAAAAACGATACTCCCCTCAAAACGTGGAGAGCTCGAAATTACTGCTGTAAATCAAGAGTTTTTGAATCAAAATAGATTATCTGTAAAACTTTTAGGACGAGGATTTGCGTGGCTTGATACAGGTACACATGAAAGCCTTTTAGAAGCTGGACAATTTGTTTCTATTGTTGAGAAGAGAGAAGGATTGAAAATTGCTTGCTTAGAAGAGATTGCATATTCAAATAAGTGGATTGAAAAAGAAAAGGTATTGCGTATTGCAGAAAATTTAAATAAAACAGAATATGGACAATACCTGTATGCTTTACTGGAAGAAGGGTAGGTCTAACATGAGTAAAATAAAAATTACAATTGCAGGAACCGGTTATGTAGGGCTATCAAATGGAATACTACTTTCACAACATAACGAAGTTATAGCACTTGATATTATTCCAGAAAAAGTTGATATGTTAAATCGTAGAAACTCACCAATTGAAGATAAAGATATAGATGAATATTTTAAGAGAGATGATTTAGATTTTATTGCAACTTTAGATAAAGATTTCGCCTACAAAAATGCAGATTTTGTTATTATTGCTACTCCTACAGATTATGACCCAACAACAAACTATTTTAATACAAAAACAATAGAAATTGTCGTAGAAGATGTGCTAAGAATAAATCCAAGTGCAGTAATGGTAATAAAATCTACAGTTCCAGTAGGTTATACGAAGAGTTTGTGTAAGAAATACAATACAAAAAATATTATTTTTTCACCTGAATTTTTAAGAGAAGGCTTAGCTCTGCATGATAATCTTTATCCAAGTAGAATTATCGTTGGTGAAAAAAGTGAAAGAGCTAAATTATTTGCTTCTTTGTTATCAGGTGGAGCTATTAAAGAAAATATAAATATCCTTTTTACAGATTCAACTGAAGCAGAAGCGGTAAAGCTTTTTTCAAACACATACTTAGCTATGAGAGTAGCATATTTTAATGAATTAGATTCCTATGCTCAGAGTCATAATCTTAATACAAGACAGATTATAGAAGGTGTGGGATTAGACCCTAGAATTGGTACTCACTATAATAACCCATCATTTGGCTATGGTGGATATTGTTTACCAAAAGATACAAAACAGCTTCTTGCTAACTATTCAGAAGTACCATCAAATATGATTGAGGCAATTGTAAACTCAAATAGTACAAGAAAAGATTTTATCGCAGACTCAATTTTAAAAAGTAATCCAAAAGTAGTAGGTATTTACAGGCTTGTTATGAAATTTGGAAGTGATAATTTTAGAAGTTCAGCTATTCAAGGAATAATGAAACGAATAAAAGCAAAAGGCATAGAAGTTGTAGTTTATGAGCCTGCAATAGATGAAGATGAGTTTTATCATTCACGAGTTATAAAAGATTTGCAAGAGTTTAAAAGAGTAAGTGACATTATAGTAGCAAATAGAGTTGCTAAGGATATTAAAGATGTACATGAGAAAATATATACTAGAGATATATTTAACTCAGATAGTTAATAAAATTTTTTTAAAAGCTAGAAGATTTAAAAAGTTTGTATAAAGTATTTTCCATGATTAAATTGTAATTTTCATCAGCTATTTTTTTATCTATTGAATTGTTATGAGGAATTAGTTTATAAATAAGAATATATGGCTGCTTTGAAGTTTTTACATAAGGTAATATATTTGATGTATATGGCTGTGCATATGGAATAGTGTTTGTTAAGTAATATATACCATCTTGTTTTGTCATTCCATCCATAAGTAAATAACTATTTTTTGGGATATTCTTTTGAGCAAAACTTGCTAATGAATCTAATGCCTCAGCTCTTTTATAATCTGTATATAGATTCTTTATTCGTTTATTTTTGAGCTTACTATTCATATTAAAACGTAATAAAGGCTCAAGCTCAAAACTCAAAGTTATAGTATATATAAGTGAAGCTGAGACTAGCATACTTAAAAAGCTATATATTGTCCATTGTAAATATTTTTTTGCAGTATTTAGGCCTTCTAAATGGTTTAATATATATACCATTAGTAGAGCGACTATTAATCCTGCACCATAAATATGTTTATATAGACCTGCAACTGAGCCTAGCGGAAGAATAAAAAGTAATAAAATACTAAATAATATAATACTTCTATTTATAATAGAATTCCTTTCTAAATATAAAAATATTAATGCTGTTATATATAATATCCCTTCTATGCGTATTGGTTGAAGTTTTTGCAAGTCAAATGATGTTCCATTTATATAGTGAGATACAGCTAAATGACCGCCTAAAAGTAAAATAGCTATTGAAAATCCTATAAAATTTATACTATAAAAGTTTTTCTCTTTAACTTTATATATATATTTATACCAAAGTGCTAAGACAAGGAATGGGGCCGCATAATATAAAGAAAGTGCAAAAAGTCGTATATACTGTATAAAATACATATAGAGTAATGATAGAGTATTGTATGCATGTTCTGGACTACTAGATGCATGTAAAAAGAGTGATATTTTATTACTATATAGTTCAGTGTGTCCCATTATATTCATTAGTAAAAAAACAGTAATAATTCCAAATATGACACCAAGTGAGATAATGCCAAGATTTTTGAGTAATGAATAAATTGTTTTATTATTTCCCCAAATATATAATAAGAGTGGTAGAACTAGAAGTAAGCCAGTAATGTTAGATAATCTGATAAAGAAGTTTATTCCTAGGAGTGCACCAAATATAAATATATATGTACTGCTATTATTTTTTGTATATTTTACAAACATTGTGATAGCTACTAAATATACAAGTGCTGTCAGATTATCATAATCAATCCATTTAGAAAAACCTGTTAAAACATAAATAAGCGATACTGCAAGTGGTATAAGTACTGATTTATTTGGATATATAGTTTTTATAATTGTATATATAAGGAATAATGATAGATATGTAATTAATATATATGCAATTTTAAGATTTATAATACCAATATTTTCAAATATTTCATTCCATGTGGCGCCTATTAGAATAGTTAAGTAACACGTGTATATACCTTGGTAGATATGAGTTGAATTTTCAAAAAACAGTGCATACGCACTAGCCCATATACCCATATCTCCTAAGTCAAAACCATTCCAAATTAATATCCACGGATATATAATAATGAAAACAAAAAGAGATATTTTGTAGTAAGATAAAGATTTATTCATTATTTTCCAAAAAGTATTTTTTTATAATATTTGTAATGTATAGAACCTCTTCTTCTTTTAGTTGGAAATACATAGGAAGACGTAGTATTTTCAAACTTTCTCTAGTAGTAAATGTGTCAGTGCCATTAAAATGGCTATATTTTTTTCCAGCTGGTGAGCTATGTAGAGGAATATAATGAGTTGTAGTATGAATATTATGTTTTTTTAAATACTCTATAATTTCTGTACGAATATTAGAACTAGAAAGTTTTATAAAGAATATGTGAGCATTGTGTTCATGATTTTTTGGAAATAAAGGTAATTCTATCATTGAAATTTTTTCTAATATTTTTAGTTCCCTGTGGTATGTTTCCCATAGAAAAAGTCGTTTTTGTAAAATAATTTGACTTTTTTTTAATTGTGCGTACAAGTAAGCGGCTTGTAGTTCAGTAGGAAGATAACTACTCCCTATATCAATCCATGTGTATTTATCTACTTTTCCTTCCATAAACTCTGTTCTATTTGTACCTTTTTCTCTAAGAATTAAACTACGTTTGATGAAACGGTCATCGTTAATAATGAGTAATCCTCCTTCTCCTCCACTTGTATAGTTTTTTGTCTCATGAAAACTATAGGCTCCTATGTGTCCTATTGTTCCAAGTGGTTTACCTTTGTATGTGCTTGTCATCCCTTGTGCGGCATCTTCAATTACAAATAGATTATACTTATGCGCAAGATTCATTATTAAGTCCATATTACAGCCTACTCCACCATAATGTACTGGCACAATAGCTTTTGTTTTATCTGTAATTGCTTTTTCTATTAGGCTGGCATTGATATTCATAGTTTGTGGCTCAATATCTACAAAAACTATTTTTGCACCTCTTAGTACAAATGCATTTGCACTAGAAACAAACGTAAAAGATGGCATTATTACTTCATCTTCTGGTTGAATATCAATTAATAGCGCAGCCATTTCAAGAGCTGCAGTACATGAAGGAGTTAATAAAACCTTTTTGGCAGATAGTTCTTGTTCAAACCATTTGTGACATTTGTGACTAAATGGACCATCCCCGCTTAGTTTATTATTATTTATTGCTTCTACTACAATATGTTCTTCATCACCAGTAAAACAAGGTTTATTAAAAGGAATCATCTTTTTTTTCTCCAATAAATATAAATCCAGATGAAATATTTTTAGCCATTGGATGTTTTATAAGAACATAATCTAAAAATTTTATTGGAAAAGTTATAAGCATAATAAATATATATATAGGGGTATGAATCTTTTTAATACCAAAAGAAAGTATTAAAGTGAGCCACTCTTGCATTACCCATAAAAAACCAGATGTTGGTCCTCCGTATGGAATTACTTCAATTTGATTAAAATCTCTATGAAGATACTTAATCCCCTCATATGTGACACGCGTAAAATCGTATGGAGATGCATGAAATCCCTGTATAAAAGGAAATGCCGTATATATTTTCCCGTTAGGTTTTAAAACACGATATATTTCATTGATAACTACTTGAGGGTTTTGGACATGTTCTAGCACAGCAATATTGAGGACAACATCTATAGAATTATCTTTGAATGGAAGATTTGTAATATCACATACGACATTTACTGAATCATATGCAAATATATCAACATTGGTAATATTTTTTGAAAGATCACTATAGCCACTACCTATATTTAAAGCTATTTTATCAGAAGAAATATACTTTTCTATAAATTTTTCTTCAGTATTATCTAGATAAACTGGACTAATGGTTTTAATTAAAAAAGCATATATCTTTTTATATCTTTTTATAAAATGTTTAAAGCGATCAAGATTATCTGTAATAGAAGCACTATCTAACGTATGAAAATAATATTTTTCATTTTTCATTTGGTATTTACTATTACATGATTGGCATAAGATGTAGTTGTTTTTTTTTAAAATCTCATTGCTATTACACTTTGGGCATTGCAGTAAGTTTGTCTCTATAGTTTTACTCATTGTTAGACCCCAGTTTGTGGTGATTGACTAGAAATTAGAATACCTAGCGCAATAAAACCTACACCAATAAGTTTATATATAGAGAGACTTTCGTTAAAAAGATAGTAAGAAAAAAATAGTTGCATAATGAATGTTAAACCAATAAATGGATAAGCGTAGCTTAGTTCAAATTTTGTCATAGCAGCCATCCATGATAGTCCACTGAAAAGAGTTAAAAGTATACTTGTAAGTATAAATGGATCGAGAAGCGCCTTTAGCAAAAATAATATTTTTTCTAAGACATCCTCAGGAAGATTTATATGAGTAGTGCTCATACGCCATTTTATAATCAGTTGGCTAGTTACAGTAAAAAAAATTGTACTAAAAATGTAAAGATGTGCCAAATATTTCTCCTTTATATTCGCCTATAATCGTCTTCTAGTCGAACAATATCATTTTCTGATAAATATTCACCCACTTGTACTTCTATTAAAATTAAGTCAATTGTCCCAGGGTTTGTAATTCTATGGATTTCTCCAATAGATATATAAACAGATTCATTTTTCTTAATAAGTTCTTCTTTATTATTTTTATTTACTAGGGCAGTTCCACTTACAATAATCCAATGCTCGCTTCTATGAAAATGTTGTTGCAGCGAAAGACGTTCGTTTGGCTTTACTAAAATCTTCTTTATTTTATAATTTTCATTAGATTCTAATACTTTATAATTACCCCATGGTCGATATACTTCAAGGTGCGTGTGTACAAGTTCATTATGCGTTTCTTTAATTCTTGGGACAAGTTTTTTTACTTTTTGAGAACTTCCCCTTTTTGTAATTAGTAAAGCATCATCTGTGTCAATGACAAGAATATCTTCAATGTCTACTGCTGCAATAAAGCGATTTTCAGAGTATAAATAGCTATTAGATACATTTTCAACAATTGCATCAGCATGTATAACATTTTTATTATTATCTTGTGTCGCGACATCATATAAAGAATCAAAACTACCCAAATCGGACCATCCAAAATCACCTGTAATAAGTTTTAATTTATCGCTTTTTTCCATAATTGCATAATCAATTGATATGCTTGGAATCAGTAAGCTACATTTTCGGTCAAAAAATATAGGAGTACTAATATTGCTTTTTTGATATGTATTTAGGCTTTGATTGTAAACTTCAGAGTCATATTGTTTAAGTTCTTCAAAAAATAGTTTTGAATTAAAGACAAACATGCCTGAGTTCCAGAAATATTCATTCGCATTGAGATACTCAATTGCTTTTCCTTTAGATGGTTTTTCAACAAACTGCAAAACATCTTCACCATTTTTTGAATGAATATATCCATATCCAGTATTTGCTGTATTTGGTAGTACGCCGACAACTCCAATATAATTTGCTTCTGCCATATTAAATGATTTTTTTAATACATCTTCATATGCATTTTGTTCTAATATGATGTGGTCACTTGGAGTTATAAAAAGTGTTGCATCTGAATCTAGTTTGTCTTGGACATAGTGGCAGGCTAAGGCAATTGCAGCTGCAGTGTCTCTTTTTTCACTTTCTACCAACATGTGGTAGTTATTTATACCTATAGCTTCCAATTGTTCTTTTGCTACAAAATATAAATCATGGTTTAATACAATAATTGTATTGTCGCATAAGTTTTTATTTCTGATTAGTGTTTGTTGGAAAAGTGTGAATTCATTTCCAAAGTTATGAAATTGTTTTGGCAATGAATCACGTGATAGTGGCCACAGACGTGTACCACTACCACCGCATAAAATAATATTAGTAATCAAGTTTTTTCCGATGCAATCAATTTTTATTTCGTTCAATGTCAGCAGATACCATCATTGAGCATAGTTCAGTTAGTTCCGTAGAAGCATGCCAGCTTAAGCCTTCATGTGCTTTAGTCGCATCTCCTACAAGAAGCTCTACTTCTGCTGGACGATAGAATTTTGGATTTACTTGAACTATAAGCTCTTTTGTCGCACGATTGTATCCTCTTTCATGAACACCTACGCCTTTCCATTCAATTTCTACATTAGCACTTTTGAATGCAAGCTCAATAAAGCTTCTAACTGAGTATGTTTTTCCAGTTGCAAGAACATAATCTTCAGGCTCATTTTGCTGGAGCATAAGATACATTCCCTCTACATACTCTTTAGCATATCCCCAATCCCTTTTTGCATCTAGGTTGCCAATTTCTAAAAGTTTTTGTTTGCTTAAAACAATTTTTGCTACTGCATCAGTGATTTTTCTCGTTACAAATTCAAGTCCACGAAGAGGGCTTTCATGGTTAAATAATATACCAGAACATGCAAACATATTATATGATTCTCTATAGTTTATTGTCATCCAGTGTGCATATAGCTTAGCAATACCATATGGACTGCGAGGGTAAAATTGAGTTTTTTCAGTTTGCGGTATTTGTTGAACTTTTCCAAATAATTCGCTTGTAGAGGCTTGATAAAATTTGATTTTAGGATTAACGATACGAATCGCCTCAAGTAATCCAACAACACCTAATCCTGTTATTTGTGCTGTTGTGATAGGTTGTTCAAACGATACACCTACGAAACTTTGAGCGGCAAGATTATATACTTCATCTGGGGATACTTGCTTTATTATACGCATAGATGCACCAAAGTCTGTTAAGTCGTATTCCAATAATTCTAAGTTCTTGTGGTTAGTAACACCTAATTCATCAAGTCTCCAAAAGTTAACAGTACTAGTGCGTCTAAATGTACCATATACTTTGTAGTTTCTTTTAAGTAAAAATTCTGTTAAATATGCACCATCTTGACCAGTTATTCCAGTTATTAAAGCAGTTTTCACACAATTCCTTGTTAATATTTATAGGCGATACAAAAACAAGATTATATCATAGTATTAACATGTAGATATATTTTTACTTTTATATAACCAACTTTCAATTTTTTCAATTGTAAAGCCATTTTTTATATAAAAATTTTGTGCTTGAATATTTTTACCTTCAGTTATGACCTGAATTAGGGAAATAGAGTGCTTGATTGAATAATCTATTATAAATTTAATCAAAGAACTGCCTAATGATTTTCCCTGAAATTTTTTATTTATTGCAAGTAGTCCAATTTTAGCAGAATTATTATCTTTTTTTAGAGTAATAAATCCAGCGTATTCTTTTTCGTATAATATATGGAATGAAAGGTCATCATATAAGCCATGAATTGCATTAAAAAGCCATTTTTCATATAAATTTATGATTTTATGATTAGGAAAATAATTTTCAAATCTGCTATGCTTAGCAAGCATAGGAGCAATTAATCGTAATCTTTCATAGTCATCTACTTGTGATTGTTTTATTATAAAAATTGGATTAAGCTCGGTAGTCGATAGTTGATTTATTTTTAAATTAAAAGTAATTCTTAAATCTACAAAATTAAAACCATATTTTTCAAATTTTTGAATATTTTTTGTTTCTTCAATATTCTGAAGGGTCTGAGCAAAAAATGTTGGCATTTCATATGTAGTTTTTTCTAATTCACTGCATTGAAATGGGTCATCTAGTTGTATGAATGGTAAGTTGAAAAAATCTGTATCCCATTTAAGTGTTTTTAACATTTATAGACTAGATATATTTGTTTTATTATTTGATTTCATGAGTTCTTTAATGACATAAATTGGTCGTTTCTTTGTTTCATCAAATGTTTTTCCTACATATATTCCTACAATGCCCAAAATAAGAATTATAAGTCCAGAAAAGAACCAAATCGATACCATAACGCTAGTCCACCCTGGTATTGCTTGGTCATATATAATTGCTCTTCCAAAAAGGTATAAGACGTAAAAAAAAGATGTTGTAGATATAGATAATCCAATTGCAGTGACAATCTTTAGGGGTTTGTCAGAAAATGAAATCATAACATCTATTGCTAAAGAGAACATTTTACCTAAAGAATAAGATGATTTTCCTTGTGTACGTTTAGCATGAGTTACATTTATTGAAGTTGAGTTAAATCCGAGCCATCTTATCATCACTGGAAAATATCTTAACTGCTCTTTCATTGATAAAAATGCAGTGATGACTTTTTTATTGTAAATTCCAAAATTTGCAGTACGTTCATCTTGGTAAGTATCAGTTAGATAACTTAATGTTTTATAAAAAAGTTTAGATGCGGCTTTTTTAAGCCATGAATCCTGACGATTATTTCTTAGTGCAAAAACAATATCAAAACCTTTTAGTGCTTTATCATATAGCGCAATAATCTCTTCTGGGAGATCTTGTAAATCACAGTCCATTATTACAATCCATTCAGATTCTGCATTGGACAGACCAGCATGAATGGCTGAATGCTGCCCAAAATTTTTGGATAGGGTAATGTTTGTTATAAATGAGTTATTTTTAATCATTTCTGTGAGTATTAATGATGAATCATCCGGACTGTCATCATTTACAAAGATAACCTCAAAGGTTATATTTTTAGGATATAGAGTATCGTAAATACGTGAATAAAGTTCTTGAAGACATTCCACACAGCTGTATACAGGTATTATAATTGATATATCATTAAACTTGTTTTGCATTTTTTCTCTTATATCATAGAGTAGTAATATTCAAACGTTATTTCAATTAAGTATCATCTCTAAATAATTTATATTGCCTTTAATTGTATTCAATTTAAGATGAATAATTTATTAAGAATATAATCGAAAAGATTTTCCTATGATACTCCTAAAATTATAATGACCCTAAAAATCAAGACAGCTCTTTATCTTAATTTATTTCCATTAAGACTAGCTTGATCATATTGGAACCTTTATTGCTCACTAATAATCTAAGGTAGTCATAATGTTATTTAATTCACATATATTTATTTTTATATTCCTTCCGTTCGTGCTTTTTATATATTTTACATTAGGTAATTTTAATAAACAGTTTTTAGCAAAAGTATTTTTAATTATAGCAAGTTTGTTTGTTTAGTGTTATTGGTTTTGCCATGTACTTTTTGAAGCATGTTTTATTCCATCCATATGCTTAATGAGGGATGGTATTACATCAGGATAAGCACCAAGTGAAGTTTTACGTCTTTTAGCTCTTGTAAGTGAGATATAAACAAACTCCCATAATTTAGAGCCTATCTTTTTAACCAGTAGGTGTAATCCGTCACCATCAGGTAACGTGTAATCTTTTTCGATTGACTTAGAAGTCTTTATTTTTGAGTCTGTTAGTGGAGTTACTTTTTTAGACATTTGCTAACCTTTTATGTTACCTCTTAAGGCACTTTTTAATGTAACAATAGAAATGTAACTTAAAGTTGTAGATTTAGCTGTATTGGCTTAGATTGAGTGAGACTATAAATGTTTAATGAGAGGCTTAACTTGGGGATTTAATAGACTTGTTTGGATTGCTTTAGATTAGTGAGTGGCGGACAGACAGGGATTCGAACCCTGGGAGGTATTACCCTCGCTGGTTTTCAAGACCAGTGCATTCAACCAGCTCTGCCATCTGTCCGCATATTTAACATTGTTGGAGGCGACACCCAGACTCGAACTGGGGATAAAAGCTTTGCAGGCTTCTGCCTTACCACTTGGCCATGTCGCCAACTTATATCCAATCATACATGGTGCCCGGGACCGGACTTGAACCGGTACAGTCAAATGACCGAGGGATTTTAAGTCCCTTGCGTCTACCAATTTCGCCACCCGGGCTGCTATTTCAATTGGTTGCATAAAACAATGTCTCAATGGAGCGGGAGACGAGGATCGAACTCGCGACCCCGACCTTGGCAAGGTCGTGCTCTACCGCTGAGCTACTCCCGCATTGAGGGCGCAATTATAGCAAACAATTTTTAAAATGTAAAGGATAAAAGCAAATAAATGTAAAAGTATAGATACTTTGGTATAATCTCTTACTTTTTTTCAAGGAATTTCAATGCGTAGTGATACTATTAAGCGTGGATGGGAACGTACCCCTCACCGTTCGCTTCTTCGAGCGACAGGTTTAAAAGACGAAGATTTCAAAAAACCATTTATTGGGATAGCAAATAGTCATATTGACATTATCCCTGGACACTTCTTTTTACAAGAATATGGTCGTATCATCAAAGAGGAGATTATCAAAGCTGGTGGTGTTCCTTTTGAGTTTAATACTATTGGTGTTGATGATGGTATAGCAATGGGACACGATGGAATGCTTTATAGTCTTCCTAGCAGAGAACTAATTGCAGATTCTATTGAGACTGTTATGGAAGCACACAAGCTTGATGCTCTTATTTGTGTACCAAACTGTGACAAAATTGTTCCTGGTATGTTAATGGGTGCTCTTCGTGTGAATGTTCCAACAATTTTTATTAGTGGCGGACCTATGAAAGCTGGTCATCTTAAAGATGGTTCAGCTATAGATTTAGCAACTGCATTTGAAGCTGTTGGTAAAAAGTCTCGTAACGAAATCAGCGATGAAGATCTTTATGAAATAGAGTGTGAGGCATGTCCAAGTGGTGGTAGTTGTAGTGGAATGTTTACAGCAAACTCTATGAATAGCCTTTGTGAAGCAATGGGTGTTGCACTTCCAGGAAATGGTACGGTTCTAGCTCAAACTCCTGAACGTTTTGAAATGGTTAGAACAGCTGCAAAAAGAATTGTTGAAATTGCAGATGACCAACGTTTTAATATGCGTAATATTTTAAATGAAAAAGCTGTAAATAATGCGTTTGTAGTAGATATGGCAATGGGTGGTAGTTCAAATACAGTCCTTCACATGTTAGCAATTGCAAATGAGGCAGAGGTTGACTTTAACTTAAAAGATATTAATAAGATTAGCGAGAATGTTTCACATATCGCAAAAATATCACCTGCTATTTCTACAGTACATATGGAAGATGTTCAACGAGCGGGTGGTGTAAGTGCTGTTATGAAAGAGGTTGCTAATCGTGGTAACAATGTTTTTCAAACTGACGCACTTACTGTAACTGGTGAGACAATGGGCGAACGTATTAAAGATGCTGTTATTAAAGATACATCTGTTATTCACACTTACGATAATGCTTATTCTGAAGTTGGTGGACTTAGTATTCTCTATGGAAACTTAGCAGAAGATGGTGCTGTTGTAAAAACTGCTGCGATTGACCCAAAAATGAGACAGTTTAGCGGTAAGGCTGTTGTATTTGAATCACAGCAACAAGCGATTACAGGAATCATGGGTGGTAAAGTTGTCGCTGGTGATGTTGTAGTAATTCGTTATGAAGGTCCTCGTGGTGGTCCAGGTATGCAAGAAATGCTTAGTCCCACTAGTTTAATTATGGGTATGGGACTTGGTGATAAAGTTGCACTAATTACTGATGGTAGATTTAGCGGGGCAACACGTGGTGCATCTATTGGTCATGTTAGTCCTGAAGCTGCTGAAGGCGGTACAATTGGACTACTTAAAGATGGAGATATTATTGACATTGATGTTGATAAACATATTTTAAGTGTACAATTAAGTGATGATGAATTAGCTGCACGTCGCGCTAATTTTGTTGAGTACAAAAAAGATATAAAATCTAAATGGCTAAAACGTTACCGTATTTTAGTTAGCAACGCTTCAAAAGGAGCTGTTTTAAAGACTGAACTATAACCTCAGTAGTTATGGTTTATGATTAAACTCAGGAACAATCGTCTGCAATGCAGCGATTGAATCCTCTGATTCTATTAACGTATTAATATCCTGACTCAATTTATCTATATCATAAGATGCAAGATTAGCTATAAAGATAGAATCATAAATGGTTTTATGTTCACTATCACTTATTAGCAACTCCTCATACAATTTTTCACCTGAGCGCAATCCTGTATACTCAATATTAACACTATCTTCTTTGCCATAAAGCGCAATCATCTTCTGTGCTAATTCTGCAATACGAATAGGTTTGCCCATATCTAATATAAAAAGCTCACCACCTTTTGCAATAGATGCTGCTTGTAGAACTAACTGGCACGCTTCTGGAATCATCATAAAATAGCGAGTTATCTCTTGATGAGTTACTGTAACTGGCCCACCACTCTCAATTTGTGTTTTAAACTTTGGAATTACGCTACCACTACTTCCTAAAACATTTCCAAACCTAACTGCCACAATCTCAGTACTGAAAGAGGGAACATTTTGAGCATATAGTTCTACTACACGCTTAGTAGCACCCATCACATTTGTAGGTCGCACAGCTTTATCTGTTGAGATAATAACAACTTTTGAGACATTATGCTCTATCGAACAATCAATTACATTTTTTGAGCCTATAATGTTATTCACTAAAGCACTTTTATGATTAGCCTCACAAATAGGCACATGTTTATAAGCAGCAGCATGAATAACAACTTCTGGTTTATAAGTTGAAAAAACTGTATCAAGAGCTATTTTATCTGTTACTGAAAGAAGCTTAAGTGAAATGTTTTTTAATGAGAGTTGCTCAGCTACTTGGTAAAGATTATATTCACTATGCTCAACTAAAATTAGCTCTTTAACTCCAAATTTTACACACTGATTGCATATTTCACTACCAATACTTCCACCAGCTCCTGTTACCATGACTATTTTATCGTTCAAAAATTCACCAATAACTTTAGTATCTAAATCTTTTGGTTTCCTTGCTAATAAATCTTCAATTGCAATATCTTTAATACTCTCTTCTACACTATCACCTAAGAACTTTACAAGCTTTATCTCATGAATATCTAGAGCATTTAACTGCTCAAAAACAAGATTAAGCTCTTCGCGTGGCATTTCTGAGGCGATTATCGCAGCTTCTATTCTTCCCTCTTTTACGACTTTTTCTAAATCTAAAAATGAGTGTACACGCAAATTACCCATATAAGAGCCGATAACCTCATCACCTTGATTATGATTTGCAACAATCCCAGCTGCATAAAAAGGAAGAGAACCAGATTTAATCCCTCTTAATATTTGGTCTGTTTGACGCTCAACTCCAATTATTACAGCTGCTCTTTGCTCATCAGCTAAACCACTTTCAATAATCAAACGTTTAGAGATTCGTAAAAGCCCAACAAACATAAGTGACAAACCAAAATCAATCAAAAGTACACTACGTGGAAATGGATTTATTATATCTGATGACACAGAATATAAAGCAAACATTACAACATATGCTGAGATATGAGCCTTTATTGCATTTTTACTCTCATTTAAACCAAAAAAGCGCCAAACTATATGATATAGGCGCCATCTATACATAAATACTATTTTTAAAGATGCGACTAAAATATAGATAACTGGAAATGTTTTCCAAATTGATGGTTCAACATCAAAATTAAATCTCAATTGATATGCTAAAAAAAGAGAAAATAAAAATATAAGTGCATCTGAAAAGATAAAAAACAGCATTCTTCTATAAGGAGTTGGCCGAAGCATTAAATAAGACTCTTTTTTACAATATTAACAACTCTTTTTACATCTTCTTTGCTCATAGATGAACCACTAGGTAGACATAGACCTTTAGAAAAAAGAGTATCGCTTACTCCGTTTATACGACTTTTAGCATCTTTAAAAAGTGGTTGAGCGTGCATCGGCTTCCACAATGGTCGACTCTCAATCTGCTCATCTGCTAGTGCTTCCATTATTTTTGATGGATAACTTTTCTCTAAAGTTAATGTAGTAAGCCACCTATTTCCATTAGAGTTCTCAATTTCGGGCATAAAGATAATCTCTTCAATATCAGCTAACTCTTTTTTGTACCACTCAAATATTTGTCTACGCTGAGAGACTCGTTCACTCAAAACTTCCATCTGAGCCACTCCAATAGCAGCTAAAACGTTACTCATACGATAGTTATAGCCTAACTCTTCATGTTCATAATGTGGAGTATCCTCTTTTGCTTGTGTTGCTAAAAATAGAGCTTTTTTAATATATTCTGGGTTCTTTGCAACAAGCGCGCCACCACCTGAAGTTGTCAAAATCTTATTGCCATTAAATGAATATACTCCAAAATGACCAAATGTACCACTTTGCTGTCCATTTAAGGTTGCACCTAAACTCTCTGCTGCATCTTCTATGACATAAAAGCCATACTCATCTGAAAGCTTCATAATTTCTACCATATCTGCCATTTGACCATACAGATGTGTAACAATCAGAGCTTTTGGTAAAACAAGACCACTATTTTTACGAAATTCTAACTCCTCTTTTAAAAGAGACGGATCAAGATTCCAACTTTTGTAATCACTATCAATAAAAACAGGAGTAGCACCTTGATATTTAATTGCAGAAACTGATCCAATAAATGTAAAAGATGATGCAAAAACAACATCACCCTCACCAATTCCTAGTACTCTAAGAGCTAAATGAATTGCCGCTGTTCCACTACTAAGAGCTACAACAGATTCTGCCTTAGTATATTCACCAATTATTTTTTCAAATCTATTTACATACTCACCAAGTGGGGCTATATAATTGCTTTCAAAAACTTTATGAATATACTCTAACTCTTTACCACTCATGTGTGGAGGGGATAGAAAAATTCTACTCATTTATTATCTCCCATGCATCAAATAAGTTCTCAATCTCAAAATCTGCATCACTTCTCTCATCACGGTAAACACCTACAGGGTTTTTATACCTAATCGTAAGCCACCCAAGCTCATTTGGAGCAATAAAATCTTTTTTTGGATTATCTGCAATATAACAAAATTTCTTTTCATTTTTAAAATAGTTCTCTACCATCTCATATGGCTTTTTATTAGGTTTTTTAGTATGGTATTTATCTGTAAAAACTGCGTAATCTATCCACTTTTCTAAATTTAATCTATTATATTTATTTTGTTGCATTATGTAGTGACCATCTGTAATAAGCGCTGTTTTAAATTTTTGTTTTATATCATCTAGCAATTTTTCATTTTCTAAACCAATATTTGGAGCATGAAATCTATAAATCTCGATTAACTTTTTTAGCTCTTTCTCATCTTTAGCATATCTATTAAAAATTTTTCCACTACCATTTTTTTCAAACTCTAGCATCATTTCATCATAAATATTAGCATTCAAGTAACTAGCAATCTCTTTAAATCCGCTCTTTACAAAATCTATCTCGTTGTAAAGAGTATCATCCATGTCAAGAACTATAACCACTAACAATCACCTCATCATCATATCTTAACATCAAAGTTCTATCAGCCCACGACTCGCTGTAACTAGGAGAATTACCCAAATAATCATCTATTAACATACTAACCATGTCAGCACCAGCGCGCCAGCTAAGTGGATAACCCCCACCAAAACGAGGATTTACCTCAATAAATGATATTTGTTCATCTTTTTTAAATAGTTGTACCGTAATTACACCAAATGCACCATCCATTTTTGCGCATAAATCTTTAACCGCATCGATAATATTTTTATTCTTTACTGCCAGTGCCTTATTTACCTCACCAGCTCGAACTTCAAGACGTTGACGTGGCACAACTGAGCAAACTTCACCAGTTTTATTAACATAAACATCAACAGTAAATTCATCCGCGTCAATAAACTCTTGAAAAATATAGTCACTATTTTCATTTAACAACTCTTTTGCTTCATCTACTGAATATACCTTTTGCGCGCCAACAGAACAACTAGAATTATTTAATTTTGCAAATAGCGGATAGGTCACGTCTTCAAAGTCAGTCACCATTTTTGGTGTTGGGACACTATGTTCTGTGAAAAATATATCTGTAGTTGATTTATGGTAAAAGGTTTTGCATACCTCTTGACTAGATATTGCAACCATTACACCGATTTCTTCAAACATCTCTTTTGATTTTGACAACACTTCAAGCTCTGTATCAATAGTTGGGATTACAATGGAAATACTATTTTTTTTACAAAACTCCAATAAAAATGGAATATATTTAGAATCTGTAACTCGAGGTACTCTCTCATAAGAATCTGCTACTTGACACGCCGAACTAAGTTCTGGCTTTAAATCTACCGCATATACTTTTGTATCTTTATTATATTTTTGTAGACTTTCTTTAGCATTACGCACAAGTGAAACACGACGTCCAGCTGAAGTTATCAGTATATTATTAATTTGTGCCATCAAACTTCTCCATTGTTACATGTCCATCTTGTGAAACATCTGAGCGCTTCACAACTTTTAAAAATGTTAGCCACAATATTTTCATATCTAGTAAAAAGCTTTGATTCTTAACATAATAGACATCAAGTTCAAATTTTTTAACCCAACTTATTGCATTTCGCCCATTTACCTGCGCCCAACCTGTAATTCCTGGAATTACATTATGACGCTGTTTTTGTTCATCTGAATATAGCTCAAGATACTCTATTAAAAGTGGACGTGGTCCTACAAAACTCATCTCGCCTTTAAGAACATTAAATAGCTGAGGAAGTTCATCAAGTGAAAGCGAGCGTACAATTTTACCAATACCGTTTAAGCGTTTTTCATCACTTAAAAGCTCACCATCTTCATCTCTTTCATCACTCATTGTTCTTAATTTATATATGGTAAAAATTTTACCATCAATACCCGGTCTACGCTGGGCAAAAAATACTGGAAAACCCATTGTAACGGACAATAGTAAATATAATATGAATAATATTGGTGCAAAAAGAAGCAACAATATAAGTGCTAAAGTTCTATCAAATAGTGGTTTAATCAGGATTTTGTACATTTAGTAACTTTGAATAAATTTCGCTATAACTAGAGACAACTTTTTTGACATCAAACTCTTCTATTGCTTTTTTTCTAGATGCTGTGGCATACTCGTCTTGCAATTTTTCATCATTTAGTAATTTGCCAATTGCATCACTTAAACTTTTAGAACTTTTTAACTCAACTAACAAACCATTTTTTTCATGCTCAACAACTTCACGACATCCTGGTACATCTGTTGCGATTAAAGCTTTTTCCATAGAAGCAGCTTCAAGAAGTGTTCGTGGAACACCTTCTCTATAACTAGGTAGGACTACAATATCGCTAAGTGCTATCAACTCTTTTATATCATTTCGTTCACCTAACCAGCTAATACTCTTCTGTTCGTTTAGCCATGAAACAGAAGCATTCGATGGATTTCCATCATCTACACCACCTACTAATAAAAATTCTACATTATCACGATTTAAAATATCAGCAGCCTTGGAATACTCAGAAATTCCTTTGTGCCAAATAGCGCGAGCTATCATCAGAACTACTTTTTTCTCTTTAACTTTGAGTTCATCTTCTAATTTTTTTACATCTTCAATATTAACTGTTGAACTATCAAAGTAAGTTGTATCTACACCTGAACTTCTTACAAGATAACTTTTTGACTTTTTGATAATACCACTACGTTCAAAAAGCTCTTTATCATCTCTATTTTGAAAAATCACACCAGTTGAGAGGTTAAAGACTCTTTTATAGAGAGTCTCTATAACTTTTCTAATAACTTTTGATTTAATAGAATTATCGATAAAAAAACTTCCAAGTCCAGTAACAGTATTGACTACTACTGGAATTTTAGCTTTGCGAGCAGCAAATGTACCATAAATATTTGGCTTAGCCATAAATGTGTGCAAAATATCTAAATTTAAATCTCTTATTGCCCTGTAAATCATATTTATAGCAACTAACTCTTTTAATGGATTTAGGCTTGAACGCTCAATTTCATAAATAATTGTAGTTATTCCCTCACGAGAAAGCTCTTCAGTATATTCACCACGAGGAACAATTGCATAAACTCTATGACCATTATCTAAAAGAGCCTGCATAACAGGCAATCTAAATCTATAAAGATTAGCATCTAAATGACTTAAAAAACCTATAGTCATGCAATTTCTCTCTTAATAAAATGAGCATGCCACACTTCTAATGCAAATAGATTATATAAAATCTTAGCTCTCTTCTCATCTGAAACAGGTATTTTTCTCTGCATCAATTTTTCTATGAATCCATTAGTTATAAAGTTTCTCCAGTAAGCACTAGGTGAGCTTACTCTTTCAAAAATTATATCTTTTAACTCATTATCTATCCACTGTTTCAGTGGAATCTCAAACCCACGCTTTGGTTGGTTTATAAGCTCACTTGGCAGATACTTTTTAGCAAGCTCACGCAAAATATATTTTGTAGTAGTACCGTTAATTTTACATTTTGGCTCTAGCGTAGGTGCAAATTCAAGTAGCTCTTTAGATAGAAATACTGTTCTACTCTCTAATGCATGAGCCATTGTAGCTATATCCATTTTAACAAGTAAATCACCGCTCAAAATTGTCTCAAAGTCCATCTGCATCATAGCAGACAAACTATCTTGATTCGCAATATTTTTAAGCATATTTTCTGGCTCTTCTAAATAGTTTTTGCCCAAGATATTCTCTTCAAATCCCTCAAAAATATCTACGGTTGAGCGTAAATAGGCATCAATCCCATCTTGTGCTAACATTGAATTAAGTCTGTAAAAATAATTATATATAGACTTTTTTTGATGAGCTGGTGGCAAGTAGCTATTTAAGAATCTTGCTAATGGCCGTTTTTTTGAAAAAAGATTCAAATAGCGAGCTGGCACATAACGACGATAGCCACCAAAAAGTTCATCTGCACCATCTCCATTTAAAATAACAGTCAGATGTTTTTTAGCCTCTTGCGAGACATAATAGCTAGGAATCGCAGAAGAATCAAAAAATGGCTCACCATAATTTAAAATAATTTTTTCAATATCATCTTTTAAATTATCAAATGATATTGTAACTTCAGAGTGTTCTGTACCATATTTATCAGCAACTAGTTTGGCAAGTGGGGCTTCATTGTATGCACCCTCAAAAGCAACTGTGAAAGTTTTTAAACCCTCTGTGTACTGCGAAGCTATTGCAGTAACTAAGCCACTATCAATTCCACCGCTTAAAAATGCTCCAACTTCTAAATCAGAACTCTCAATTCGTCTTTTTACACTCAAGTGAAGTAGTTCATCAACTCTTTGTGTTGCACTCTCGCATGTCAAACTTGAACGTTTAGTGTAAAAAGTACCAATATTCCACCAACGCTCTTGAGTTACAATAGGATTTTCTATATCTACATATGCATAGTGAGCAGCTTTTAACTCTACTATATTTTCATATGGAGTTTTGCTATATGCAAACATACCAAGTCTTAGATATTCACTAATATTTTTACTCTCTGACTTCAAAGGTTGCACATTAGCTATTGCTGAAAGCTCACTTGCAAATAGTAATTTATTCTCTTTTGAATAGATATAGAGTGGTTTTTCACCAGCACGATCTCGCGCGAAAAAGAGTTTTTTTTTCGTTTTATCATAAATTGCGAAAGCAAACATTCCATCAAGCATATCAAGCATTTTTTCTTGGTACTTAATATATAAATGAAGCAAGGTTTCTGTATCAGAATGTGTTTTAAAGTCAACTCCAGACAACTCTTCACGCAACTCCAAATGGTTGTAAATTTCTCCATTAAATACAATGGTAAAGTCATCAATACTAAAAGGTTGCTGTCCATGAGCAATATCTTGAATAGCTAAACGATTGTGAAGAAGTGTTAAATTAGCATCACTAAACACTCCATTATCATCAGGACCACGATGATTTAATGCCTTTAACAGTGTACTGTTTACATCATGGTAATTTAAATAACCAGCTATTGCACACATATAAGAGCCTTTTCATATTCTGATGAAATTATATCTATATTAAAGTCTTTTACCCTATTTTGTGCCCTAATACTAAGTTCGTTACGTAGGTTTTCGTCCTCAACCATCATCTTCATAGCTTCATAAAACTCATCAACATCCGCAACTTTCGTCAAAACTCCATACTTATCTTTTAGTATCTCACGCGGTCCACTTTGACAATCTGTAGATATTATTGGCAACTTACATGCAAGTGCCTCAAGCAGTACATTTGGAAATCCTTCATGGTTAGAGCTAAAAGTAAAACAATCACTTCTTGATAAATACTTGTATGGATTGGCTTGTTTTCCAAGTAAAAGTATTTTTTCTTCCATGCCTAACTGATTTATCTTATTTTGGAGTACCTCTTTTAGGTCACCATCACCAATTATAAGAAGTTGAACATTTGGATTTTCTAACCGTGAAAATGCTTCTATCATCAAAGCATGATTTTTACCAACATCTAAACGTCCTATCGTTACAAATGTAAATGGTTCAAAGTTGAAATCTACGTCATTTGACGCTAATACATTAACCTTATCAATATCTACTGGATTATAAATAACATCAACATCTTTTACGCCAAAGTTATTAATTAAATCATTACAATTACCAAGTGAATTACTTAAAACTTTGTCCGCCTTTGGATAAAGCGTACGAATGAGAAATTTATTTACTTTTGATTGTAGTGAATTATAACCGTATTGGAGTGATGGCATTGCTCTCTCGTTTATAATTGCACAATCCAGACTTGATAGAACATTAATATAATTAGGTCTATTCATAAACGAAAGTGAAATATCAATTGAATTATTTTTAAAAAATTGTTTATATTTATACGCAAGAAGTGGAAGTTTTGCAAGTTTGATTAATCCACTCTCTTTTGGATTTGATTTTTCTAAAAACTCTACTCTTATACCATCAGGAATCTCATACTCAATAGTTTCATTCATTAAAACCAATGTAATATCAAATTTATTTTGAAGTGTATTTAAGAGAATTGAAACCACTCTTTCAGCGCCACCACCTGCTAATGAGTAGATTAATATAGATAACTTTTTTTTCATAAACTCATCTTAAGCGTAGTAAGTTCCAAAATACATACTCATAATTATGTCCATGATTCATATGTAAATCGACAAGTTTATTGACATAAGCTTTGTTAAACTTCTCATCAAGATTATCTATCTTAGCCATCAAGACATCACGTAATTCATCTCTAAACCAATGCTGCAAAGGAACTGAAAAGCCTCTTTTGGGACGTTCAATTAGTTCTTTTGGTACATATTTATACAAAATCTCTTTCAAAATTGATTTTGGGCCATATTTTAGTTTTATATCTGTTGGAATTGAAGCTGCAAGTTCTACTAAACGATGATCAAGTAGCGGAACTCTTGCTTCAAGCGCATACTTCATACTAGCACGGTCAACTTTTGTAAGAATATCTTCACTAAGATAATTTTGTATATCTATACGACTTAAACTATCAATTATCTCATCTTCATTAAATGACTCTTTTGAATATAATAAATCTAAATAGCCAATATCAGTTGAGCCAAAATTTTCTTTAATGAAATCATCTGAGAATATCTTAGTTAGCTCCCATGGTTTTACTGATGTAGAAATTACACCATATAAGTTCTCTAAACTTAAATTTCCTACAGGATAAGACATTTTTTTCAATCTGTCATTAGGTAAAATTTTCATACCTGATGAAATTATGCCCCTCATCCATGATGGTACTTTTTGTAATTTTTTATAATAATTTTGAGTAAAGAAGTAGCGTTCATACCCTAAGAATAGTTCATCACCACCATCACCACTAAGTGCTACAGTGACGTGCTCTTTAGTTTTTTTTGCTAGTAGCATTGTAGGAAGTGCAGAAGCATCACCAAATGGTTCATCATAGTAGTAATCAAAATCTTCTAATAATTCTAAAACATCATCTGCTGTAAATATAAACTCATAATGCTTAGTATCTAGATGTTTTGCCACCGCTTTAGCATATGGTGCTTCATTATATTTTGGGTTGTCAAAACCTATTGAAAATGTCTTTATCTTTTTCGTTGATTGCTCTTGCATTAATGCACATACTAATGAACTATCAACTCCACCACTTAAAAATGCACCAACTTCCAAATCTGAAAGAAGACGGTAATTAATTGAACTTTTTAGTAGTTCTTCAGTACGACTAACTGCTTCATTAAATCCGATAGAGTTCTTCTTTTTTGGCAATTCCCAATACTGATGTTCGTCAACGCTTGTTCCATCAAAAACTAAATAGTGAGCTGGTTTTAACTTATAAATATTTTTATAATAAGAGTTGCTTGAGGGAATATAGCCTAAGCTTGTGAACTGTATTAATGCTTTATCACTAGTAACATTTTTTAAATGTTCTTGTATGCCTTTAAGTTCTGAAGCAAATGCAAATTCGCCTTGTTGAAATGTATAATATAGTGGCTTAATTCCTAAACGATCTCGCATCAAATAAAGCTTATCCTCTTGTTTGTCAAATAGAGCAATTGCAAACATTCCAATTAACTTTTCTAACGTTTGTTTAATTCCAAATTCAATAAAGCATTGTAACAATGTTTCGGTATCAGAATGAGTTTTAAAATCTTGAAAATCAAGCTTTTCTCTTAATTCTAAATGGTTATAAATTTCACCATTAAATACAATACTAAAATGTCTACTTTCCATAGGTTGATTTGCATTTTGGTTTAAATCTTGAATAGAAAGACGATTATGTGCTAGGAAAAGAGAATTATTATGCATCTTACTTTGAGAAACAGAACTATTATCTGGTCCTCTATGAGATAAAGTACTGTTTAAACTCTCTATCTCATCTTTATTGTAGCTAGCGCCAATATAGCCTAAAATTGAACACACTAGATTTTAAGCTTATAAACTTTTGCTAAAGGGTCCAATATTACTGGTTCAAATAGATTCTTATCATAATTTTCAAGAACAAATAGTTGAATATATGTTGAAGCAAGCATACGATTATCCATTACCAAAAATACATTGTAGTTTTTCATAAAAATTACAGAAAGTTGTGCACTACTATTAACAGATGTTCTCTGAACTTGTAACTTACCATCATTACCATATGCTGTTACATAAAAATCTCTCATTGGTATTTTATTCTTACCTATCTGTATATGATTATCTTGAAGTATTTTAACACCATTTCCTAGTTCAATGCCATCTGAAGCTTGAGAAAAACGTTGTGCAAAATAGAAAAATCCTCTTGGATATTGCTTTCCTGTTGTGACATCCATATTACTAAATAAATCTACGGTTGGTAAAATTTGCAACATTCTATTTGGTAAATAGTAATATATCTCTCTTGTTTTTTGTGGTAATTTTATTTTATTTTGTGAAAGTTCTTCTAAAAATACATTAACATCTTTAAAATCATTCATCTGTAGCATTCGTTCTAATGAATACAAACTATCATTTTTCTTGAATCCAAGTTCAGTCATTTCAACATTTATTCGTGCCATTTGCGAAGACTCAAATTGAGGTTTTAATAAAGAAAAACTAACAGGAAAATTTCTAGTACCACTATGTGCTCCACCATCAACCAACGTATTTAATTCACTATAATATCGTATTGGATAGCCATAATCCCACCAAGAGACAACATAATCTTCATGTTTTGATACAGCTTTAAGTTTTTCTAAAACCTTAACCTCTTCCTTAACAAATACTGTTGGAACTTTATATCCTACAATATGTACAATATTTGGATATAAAACAGAAGATGTTAATGCAATAATTAAGCTATATCTACCAATTAACTTTAAATTTGTTGGAAGTATAAACTGTATATATCTTGTACTTAAAAATATAAGATATGATATACCAAGAGCATTGATAGGAACAGCATATACCGTAAAACGAAGACCACCTTTGATAGCTAAAAATCCAAGCCCCATCATTGGAAGCGCTAGCCACATAACAGGATAACGAAGAGCAAAAAGTATATATCCAAATGTAGAAAGAAAAAATGTTATTACATGTCCGCTAATGCGGTTTGCAAATGTTTCAAATGGTATAATCCCAGCTTCACGAACAGTCTGTGCAACTGAAAAAAAATGCATAGTTATATCACTAGTTGCATTTGCAGAACGAAATATATAATTATTTATATGATGTAATATTGGATTAAACCCACCATATATTGCAAAAAGAGCTATGCCTATTAACAATAAAGCAAGAACAACTCTCTTATCTAGTTTAAAAAAGTTTATATACAATACTACAACACTAACAAGTGCCATTTGAATGTACTCACTTAATGACAAAATTGATATAAGCATAACTGTAATTATTAAATAATTAAAAAGTACCTTACGCTCAAAAAGAATGGTATATACAGCTAATATGCCAACCATTGATGCTAATAATGAATAACCACCTTCATACCACCATTGATATGAGACAATGGTGATGAATAAAAATAAAATAGAGAGTAGACGCTTACTCATTACAGCATACATTAAAGACATTAAAACAAATGTTGGAAAAACTATCACCAATAAATCAGTATCATAATAACCAGTCATTGTACGATTATAATAACTCCACACTACACTACCAATTAAAGCCGCAACAAAACCAACATACGTTTGCCTAAGTAAAACACCTATTAACAAAATAGGTAATGCAAGCAAAGAACCTAAAACTGTTGGCATATACAATATAATAGTTTCAATACTAAACGGAAGATATTTAATAAAGAATGCAGTTAATATTGATATAGCTGATGTTGTAGTAGATGCTATATAAAGCTTTTCACCTCGTAAAATATCACGAGCACCCTCTGCCCATTGATAGCCATCATTAGTGTTAATCATTAATTGACCATTCCAGGACATAGCATCTGATCCATTAAATTGATAAACCCAAATTAATCTAACAGCAATTGAAAATAAATATGCAACAGTAAAAAGTAAAATAACATTTACATAACTAGCTCTTTTTTCATCCACACTAATCAATTCTATTAACTTCTGCATATTTTCCCTAATAGAGTATTTTAATATAATTATACATGCTTAAATATTTTTTTTTCATTAACTCTAATAGTTTTGCACTACCTCATAATTTGGTTCTAAAAATAACTTTTGAAGAGGTGAAAAGTCTTTTACACTTTTTTCAGAAATTTTAATGCTATGGGCAGTCACTGGAATTCTTGGGGTCATACCTCTAAAATTTACATTAATAATGTCTCTTGTTTTATTTTCTGCACCAAAATCTCCCCACATTGGCCCTTTATGAAGTCCATTTACATGTGTTATAACAACACTTCCACGTTTCGCTTTTATTGGTAACCATTCTGACTTTTGATAATACTTTTCTACTTCTTTGTCAGAAATTCTTCCATAATCTTCTTCAATCCCTAAATCATAATTTGTTCTTGGTCCAAAACTACGAGGATCATTAGTGTGAGAGCCAGGAATATAGCAAAATGGACCAGTTTTTTCATCAACATCAACCAAATAGACAAATATATGTAAAACATCGTGATCATCTGCATCTTTATGAAAAAAGCTTGATTCGATAGGTGGATAATGAGGGAATGCACGTTGTGCTCCAGCCTGATGAAGCGGTATAAAGCCTAAATAATTAGTAATTATTTTCAAAAAGTTCTCATGAAAAGCAATATCTACTAACTCTTCAATTTCTTGATATGGATTAGAAATAGCTACACTATCTTCTATAAATTCAATTTCCTCATATGTAAGCCCTCGTAAAGTATCAATTCTTCCATGACTAATATGATAACTACTGTCTTGTATTTTTAAATCTTTAACATTTTTATCCAACTTCTTTTGTATAGAATCAATGTAATCTTCTGAAAAATAATTCTCCAATATAGTTATACCATCGCGTTGAAGACTTGAAACATGTTCTTTTTGTTCTTCGTTTAAGAAAAACAGTTCTTTATTAGCCAAAAATCTATTTCTTAATTGCATTGATGAAATATACCTTGAGTAGAACATACGAACTTTTGCAATTAGACTAAAAATATAGCGATTTCGTCTAAGAATTTTTTTCCACCCCTTTGGTCCACCATTTAATTTGTATTTTATTTTTTTTTCTAGCTCTAAACGACGTTTTTTAGACAACATTGACTACCACCTATTCTAATATTTAGTTATAAATTTTATTTAAAATAACCTTTGCTTTTACTTCAATGTTCTCTTTTGTTACAATATAATCTAAGCTTTCTTTCTTTAATTGATTTATTAGTAATCGCGTACCTTCCGTATTAACATGATCACGATCAACAAAATATTCTAAGTGTTCTGAAATTCCTTCCACAAAATGAAAGTCATAAAAGCCATCAATAACATTCAAAAAACTTCTATACTGTTTTACATATTCTTCTAATGGTGCTACTTGCAAATAAGGTATATTATATATTGGAGTAAAATATTTTATGTTAATGTTATTTTCTTTGCGCCATACATCTATCTTATTAAGATATTCTAACGAATCTTTGTTGTAGCTTGGCATACGTAATTTTATATCAGAATTTATTATTCCATTGAATATATGATTTTCGTTTTGGATATTAGCTCCATCTTCATCAATATAACTTTTAAAATTTTTATTAAGATTATTCTCTACTGTACTAAACGCTGCTTTTAATTTATGAATATTAAAATTTAAAAAAGTCTGTACTATAAAATCTTTACTAGAATTTAGAGAAATCTTTTCATACATACTAATTTTATTTTTCATAGTGTGAGTGTCTATCAAATACCAAATTTCAACAATATTTTTTTTCTGCTGTGGGCCTAATTGACGTAAAAAATGAAAAACATCAATAGGATTACCATACAATGAAGATGAAAAGTTTAAAATATCTCTCTGTGCTAATTTTGAACTAATCATTTGACTTCGCGAAGTGCCAAAAACTAATGTGTAAGGTTTTTGAGAAAGTTTTTTATAAAGAACAAATGGGGTAGTACTGTATGAAGTTGAAAATTTTTTTTCGCTATATGAACTATTAACCAGTCTATACTCTCCATAAGGATCAATTACAAGATTAACTACAGCAATAATCACAAAATAAATTACTATAATAATAATCATACTATTAAACCAAATTCTATACATATTAAACCTAAAAATTAAAATATAAAAAATCAGAAAACTGTGTTAAATTAAGTAATGATAGCAACATTAAGAACAACGTCATAATACCATATTTAATATTTGGTTTAAAATCACTCATTAATTGCATTGAATTTTTCAATCCAATAACTACTAATGCCACAATAAAAAATAGAACAAACTTTTTAGATTCCTCAATTACACTCCACATCCTAAACTCTACACCAAGACTATGCAAGAATGCTAACTTTTGCTCAAGATAAAAGTGAATAGTGAAAGGTTTAATACCAAACATTGCAGTCAATACATCTATTGCTTGAGTAAAATTTTCTGAACGAAAAAAAATCCATGTAACATTAATAAAGTTAAATGTTAATATCCATGCAATAATGAAATTTAGTTTAATACCAAGCCTACTCCATATATTATAAAATATCAAAGCACTTCCGTGCAAAAGACCCCAAATAACAAATGTCCAACTAGCACCATGCCATAGTCCACCCAAAAAAAATGTTATACCTAAATTAAGATATGTAGTGTAATAACCATTACGATTACCGCCTAAAGGTATATAAATATAATCCCTTAAAAAGCGACTTAATGTAATATGCCATCTCCGCCAAAAGTCTTGTATATTCCTTGCCTTATATGGTGAGTTAAAATTAATTGGTAATTTTATATTAAATAAAAGCGCAGCACCTATTGCCATATCAGTATATCCACTAAAATCAAAATATATTTGGAAGGTATAAGACAATGAAGTAATCCAGCTTTCAACAAATGAAAGGGATTCAGAATCGGCAAAACCACTATTCGCCCAAAATGCAAATGTATCTGCTAGAACAACTTTTTTAAATAAGCCTAAAAAAAATATAAAAAGGCCTATTGAGCTATTTCTATAATCACGTACTCTATTATGCCCTTGTAAAAATTGAGGAATCATCTCTTTATGATGAACAATTGGTCCAGCTATAAGTTGTGGGAAAAAACTAATAAAAAGTGTGTAGTTTAAAAAATTATATTCCTTTGTTTCACCACGATAACTATCAACTAAATATGCTATTTGCTGAAAAGTAAAAAAAGAAATAGCCAAAGGAAGAGCAATATCTCTTAAAGAAATTTCTACATCTAATACAGAATTGATATTAGTAATTAAAAAATCTGTATACTTAAAATAGCCTAATAAAAGTACATTTGCTGAAATCCCTGTTAACATAACCAACCTTGATTGATTAGTGTTCTTTAAAATGTGTATAAGACGACCAATATAATAATTTATGAGAATTGAACCAAAAAGGATTGGAAGATATATAATATTCCACCATCCATAAAAGAATAATGATGCGCCTATTAAAAAAAGTTTAGCGCTAATTATATGATGCCTTGAATTTAAAGTAAAATAAATAATGTAGACGAACGGTAAAAAAAAGAAAATGAATTCAAATGAGTTAAAAAGCATGATTACCGTTTTCTATGTCCAATAATCTTTCAATTTTATACTCAGCAGGAGATGAAGAATAAAAAGCTAAAAAGAAATCTATATTTGTTTTGAAATTTTGTTTAAAATGCTTCATCAAGCTTCCTGATAATAATTCATATGGATGAATATATACAACAGGCTTTACCCCGCTTTTATTTAATAGATTAGTTAATACTTTTTGAATACTTATTGGCAATAATCGCAAATAAAACCCTCCACTAAAAGGAATTCCAAACTTAGGAATAGGAATTTCTACTATTGAACCACTCTCTGTTTCTATTTTAAAGGGATTTTTTTTATCAATAATATTGCCATACATGTATGTTTTTATAGGAAAATAAGATGATGAATAACTATACCCAGCGTTTATAAGTCCCTCATAATAAAATTTTTCAAATGGTAATGACCAACTAGCCGAACGATACCCTTTAACCTCTTTTCCAATTATATCTTCTAATATATTTTTAGATTGAATAATTGAATCATTCCATTTATTAAATGAAATGTCATATACTAAATCATGAGTCAATCCATGCGACGCAATTTCGTGTCCTTCATTTGCAAGCTTCTTAATAAGAAATGGATATTTTTTTGCAAAACTCCCCAATACAAATGCAGTTGATTTATAATTATAACGTTGACATAATTCCAACCAATTGTCTAAAAGAATTTCATAATCTAAATTTATAGATTTTTTATTTATAAGATTAAAATTACTATCAGTTAGCTCTTCAACATCAATTGTTAACCATAACGGATACTTGTCATAAACTATACTATACGTTGACATTTTTAATTATTTCCCTTATATATTCTTTTCTAACTAAGTTGTGAGTAGGTAAAAAAGAGACTCCTTCTACCAGCAGTTTTGCCCCGCTTAATGTAGTATCACGTTTTTTACTTGCCAATTTATATGTCTGAGCATAAGTATCAATATGACTTACTCCACTCATATAAATTTTCTTTTTAATTGGAACACGAATATATGGCATCAATTCACCTAAATTAAATTGATACTCTTTATGAATGGAACTTTGATATTTTTTAACAACCTCTTTGTGAGCCACATAATTAAAGCTTACCAAACTAGCTTTTATCCATGCTGATTTTATTAATCCTAATCGCTTCATAACTATTTTCTCACTATGATGCAACGAATTTCTTTCAGGGTCAAAGCGTGTATTCTCTATCAATGCCCAAAAATATCGACTAACAACCTTTTGGATTAAAACTAATAAAAAACTACAAAAAAAATCATGACTTGTCGCTAATCTCAAATAATACTCATTAGCTTCATGAGATAAACTAGCCAAAGCTCCACCACTCCATGCTGAAATCATTTTCCCTCTGCCATAACTAGTAAATGCAAAATCAGATTCAGGATATTTATATTGAATGAATGAGTGTGACAGATCTTCTATTATTTTAACATATGGATATAATTTTTTATAGTTTTTTAAACGAATACCAAACAGTGCAGTTGGAAGCAAAACAACCATACTATCAGAAAAACGATTTATCATTTGTGCTAAATCGTTACTGTCAAATTGTAATGAATCGTCTATATCTACAAAATCATATGCAACACTAGCTTGTTCCATTACATCAATCACACTGTAACATGTATATGCAGGTAGTAAAAACACAAGTTTTTCGTTCGAATTTTTCAATATATTTACAGCTAACAAAAGTGCACTTCTCCCAGAATCTAAAAAAAGTAATTTAGAATCTTTTTTGAAACTAAATTTATATCCACTATGCGGATACAAAGGGACTAATGATTTACTCATAAATCTGGAAGATACTTACATAATCTTGGACCAATAAAATCCGTAGCAATGTCAGGTAATTGCTTCCAAACTTTAGATGCCAACTCATATTTTGAATATACATTGTCATTATTAGATGTAATAATATCAATCTTTACAGGTTTAGCTCCCCATTGTATTTTAAATTTATATGTATTTCCCCCATAAGAAGAGCGACCAAAATCAAAAATCTTTTTATTATCATCAATCGCTTTTTTAATACCCTCTGCATAAATAAGATGATTTGGACAATATTTACGATACAACTCATCTGAAGCTGCCCATGGAACCCAAGCGATATCGTTGTCATATACTAGTACCAGTGCCGAAATTGGAGTATTGCCCATTTTAGCTACTATAAATGTAGCATTAAAATGCTCTACCAATAGAAAAAATAATTTTTTTGAAAAAGCTGGCGTACCATAACGCTTCATTGTAGCTCTAAATAGTTCATAAAATTCATCGACATGCTTTACATCATTACCAATTGTAAAAGATATGGAAGATTTCTGAGCTTTTCTTATTTGATTACGACATTTTGAATGAAAAAACTTCATAAAAACTGTCTCATAATCTTTTTGTAAATCCAATCGCATAGTAACTGTATCATTATATGAAAAATCTTTAAACCTAGGATTAATTGTTCTAATTTGAAAATTATTATCTTTTGCCAACTCATGTAAATCAACTATATCAGAGCTAAGTCTATCGGTATAATTAAGTAATGGAGCATATAAAAGAGTCTTTGAGAATAAAGCAGATGGAACAACTAAAAAATCCATATATTCTTCATACCCATACAAATCTTGTATCAATTGTTTCCAGGATTGCATAAATTTTTTACTAAATACAGATGATTCCATTACAACTTTTCCTTTTTGAACCATTCTAGTGAAACTGATTTTTTATCAATGACCCATAATGCTAACAATATAGAGGGTACTAGTAAAACAATATGTAATATTACACCTAAAACAAGAGCACTCTCTTTATCTATACCATATAAATCAAGAGCAAATATTAATCCAGCTTGATATGTTCCAACTCCTCCAGGTGCTAGTGGTATAGACATAGCAATAGAAGAAATTGTAAAAACTATAAATACATCTATTAAAGGTAAATGAATATTAGCAGCAAACTCCAAAAAAAGCCATACTGTTAAAAAGTAAGAAGACCAAAGTAAAAGACTATAGCCAAGTCCAATTAATAACCCTGATTGATTAAGCTGTCTTGTTATATTTGATACACTCCTCTTTAAAATAATTCTTATAGATTTCATTGGAATATAGTTCAATATACTTTTTAAAAATGACGTATTTAAAAGCATCACAGTAAGTACCATTAGTGCGATAATAAAAATTGCTATATTATGCGCATTTTTATCGTCTATAAATACATTAGTTGCCATCAGCGTAACAAGTGCTAAAACAAACACATCCATGCTTCGTTCAATAAACAGAATAATCAATGAACTACTGAATCTAATATTGTACAAACGTTTCAAGTAAACTAATTTTGATACTTCTCCCAATTTTGCAGGAAGTATAAAGTTTAAAAAACCAGCAATAACAGACACCTCAAATGAAGCCATAAATGAGCACCTATATTTTGATAAAAATTGCCATCTAATACCCAAAATAAAATCACTAATTACAACTGATAACATTGAAAGAATAATTCCAAAAATAGCATATCCTTTTAGTGAAACTAAAAGTATTTTCATATCAATGTCATTAAATAGATAATAAATAATTCCTAGCAGGAAGAATAACTTGATAAATTTACCGTATAGTTGCATTAAAACGTAAACCTACCTTAGATACTAATACTTGTACTACTGGAGCAGCAAGTATAATCATAAATGGCTCAATTGGCAACCGATATCTAACAGAAGCAATAAAAACCAAATGTATCCCTGTTAATAAAAATGTATATAATAGCATTGGCGAGTAGTCCCAAAACTGCCTCCTAAATCTAAATAATGAATATATTGATAAAATAAAAATAATACCATAACTAAAAATAGACAATACTTTGTAATACCAAGCCTGATATTGCTCGGCATATATTGTAAATCTATAAAAACGAATTAACTTTTTTACTTCTAATGCAAGCCAGTCTTTAGGATATTCTTTTATCCATTGAATTCCTGCATCCCACATAGCTTTGTCTCTAAGTACTGGATTTTTAATGTATTCAAATTGCTCTAAATCAACATCGATTCCGCCTATTCCACCACCAGTGCTATTTTTAGGATTGTTTCCGCTATAAAATACTTTTCCACTCTCACCTTTAGATGTCGCTACAAATTCACCAAATACAATATAATTTCTTACCCACCATATGGACATTACAGAAAAAAATACAATTATGCTAATCATTAATGTCACAAATATTCTCTGTAATGACTGATTTGCTCTATATTGTAGAATGGCTATCAAAAAAACAAAAAAAGGGAACATCGCTAAATTTGAAAACCTTGCTAAGGTATCTAATCCAAAAAACAGAGCAAAAAGTGCTACATATACCAAACGGTTCTCTTTTATAAAAAGGATTGAGTAATAAAAAGATGTATATAACAAAAATATATATAATGTTTCTGTCAATATTGAGATTGAATAAAAATTTAAAAATGGATAAAAACATGCAATCAATGCAGTAATATTAGCAATTGTTCTATTATTAAAAATCAACAATGATATTTTTGAGAATACCACAATTGAAGCGGTTGCTAATATAATATTTCCAAAAGCATATGAATGATTGCCAATTAACTTAGCTAATGGCACTAATAATGCATAAAAGTATGGTGTTAGAGGAGCATCTTTTAATTCATCAGATGGGAAAAAAAAGCCATTTTGATATATTTTCTCTGCCGTTTGTATGTACCATATTCCATCCATAAACGTTTGAGCACCAAGATAGATAAGTATCAAGATTTTAACAACAATTGAAGCACTAAATATATATAAAAATGCTACCTTACTATCTAATAATTTTTCAACCATACATTACTCTTAAAAGATTTTATATCCCAATTTTTCAATTCAAATTTTGATAGAGAAGAGTGTGAAGAAATCCTATCTTTAATAGGGACAAACACTAAAAATGGATAAATTGAAATAATAATTTCATAATTGGCCAACTCTTTAATTCCTCTCAAATATTCATATGTATCTACTAAAAAATCATTTTTCTTGCCAGTATTATTACGTAAAAAAATATACCTAGTATTAATAATAATATATTTAGGTTGTTCATACCTATAATGTTTATTAGAAATATTTGAAAAATAATCAACCTGATAATGTGAAAAATAAACACCTGTTCTATCATCAACTAGAAGATAATCCGTATAATTTAGATTTAATTTAGGAAGTATCTTTTCTTGCAATACAGGTTCATCTTGATACGATGCATATTGCCACGGCTGTTTAAAATAGAGTACTAACATAATGATTACTAAATTAATCATAATATAGAATATAATACTTAATCTATTTATTGTTGAAATATTATTTATAATTAGTGCAAATAGCACTGAAATAATAGGTAATGAATAATGTTCATGTGTAAAATAAGACATTGACGCTTGTGAAGAAAGATAACAGTACCCAATTGTCGGAGAAATAGATAAAATAAGCCCAATATTACTACGCCACTCTTTATAATATAATTTCCCATTCAATAAAAAAAGAGCTGGTAAGAAAAAAAGTACTAACAAAAAACCTTTTTTTAATAACTGTGGTAAAGATATAAAGTTTTTCCATGCCTGATCAAGACTTAAGGCATCAATCAAATAATTGTAGTGCCCAATGTGAACGCCTTTCACACCTCCGCCTAACCATGGCATTAATTGCGCATAGACTAGATAGAAACCAATTAAAGATCCAAAAAAAAGCAATAAATACTTCTTCTCTTTTGACATAATAAATACAGATAAGGAAAAAAATATGAATAGTAGCCAATACTCTTCTTTAGTTAAAAGGGCTGGCAAATAGAACAGTACAGCTAATATGTAACTACGATTTATAAATAAAAAATAATGAGCGAGTGTTAAAAATGGCATAGCGAATAAAACTGAATGCAATCCATTATAATTGATAAATGTATTAAAAAGTGTGGCAGAAAATATGAAAAATAAAATAAAAAATGAAAATGAAAACTTCAAATTTATATAAACTTTCTCTCCATAAACCTTAATTATAATGTAAATCGATGCCATATACCATAAAGCAATAAATATGTAATTAATTGCTGTTAATAGATGTAAAGGTTTTGGAAATATATACGCAAGTGGAGAAAGTATAATTAACATTGGATTAAAATGATTAGCTAGAAAATTATTAAATATACCCCTATCAATTGCTAAATCTAATCGCCCTAAATTCCAAAAATTATAAATAGATGACAAGTAGTATGTATCATCTGTCATCCCATTTAAATTGAATCTAGAAAGAAATACTAATGCAACTATGTAAAATACATTAAAAAATAAATAATGAAATAATAGTGCCTTTTTCATATTTTTCTCTTTTGCATAACTAAAAATAAACCAAAAAATATTAAAACAATACCACACCACTGCTGTAATGATATCTGCTCATTAAAAAGCGTAAAAGATACAACAATCAATAAAGCGAACTTTATTGAGTTAATGCTTTGTGCAATAGATATAGGTATTTTTTTAAGTGAGAATCTATACGTAAAAAATGAAATTCCCAGTACTGCCATTGCAATACCTGCAATCGCTAAGTCGAAAGTTTCATTAACTGATGCATACTTTGCCAATGTTCCAGCTACTACATTTAATATCACTGTAATTGAAATAAATAAATATGCTGTTTTCATACTTATATTAATACCAATAATATACCACTAAATATTGCACCAATACCAAACCATTGCAATGTATTTATCTTATCATTAAAAAGCCATGTTGCTAAAACTATTAAAATAATAAATTGCAATGCATTAATACTTTGAACTAAATAAAGTGGAAAATATTGTAACACAAGCATATAGAATATAAAACCTAGTACATACAATACAATAGCTGCCAATGTAAAGTACTGTTTTTTTATTTTTGTTATAACTGAAAATTTAACAAATAATCCAGCACCTACATTTGCTAGTATGGCTAATAAAAAATATAGATACTCAATTTTAAAATCCATATAAATTACCTAAATGATTTACTAATGCTTCACTAAATATTCTAGCTCCATCAGCATTTAAATGATCTTGATCTTCAAAATATTTATTTTCTCTGATGAACTCTGAATAATCCATTTCTTCTACACTGTACCTGTCTGTCAAATATTTATAGTAAGCATCAATTTGCTTGCGAATGTCTATATCTATAAAATATAGGTACCTTTTAGTCACAGGAAAACGTATTAATAATGGACGTATACCATATTGTTGACATAAGTTTATACTCTCTTCATAAAAATATTGCAATTTTCTATTTAATATTTTTGATTTTTGATTTAACTTTTGTTCTGCCATACGTTGAAGTATGATTGAATCTGATATATTGTCACTGCCATAACTTAGAATTGCTCCATGTTCAGTAAAAGATTTTTCACTATTATTTTGAATTGGATTACTGATGTATTGATATAATGCACGAAAAATTCCAGGAGCAATATCACTTTTAAACTGTTGCAATCCCATTTTATAAAGAAAACTTTTTTTATCATCTTTAATATTAATTTGTTGTAAAGTTGCCATGCTTGACAAATTTTCATCAATATATTTTTCATATGCATTATACTTAATATTATCAATACGATAATCTGTAAATTGATGATAATCAGCTGAGAGTAAAACCATATCTGGACGTAAACCACTTTCTAAAACTTTTTTTAATTTCATATACATAATGACACTGTTCTCACCTGGTAATGAAAAGTTAAAAAATGTATCTTTATCTAAGTTAAGTGCTCTAGCCATATGAGAATCACCAATTCCAAGTAACTTAATATTTTTTTTAGACAAAAGCATTTCATACTGAATTTCAACACTGTTTTTAGATGAAAGAACTGTACGTGTAAAAATCTCTAACACAATAACTATAAACAGAGACACTACTACAAATAAAACACTAAACCACTTAAGATATCGTTTTGCAATCATAATTTTAGAACTGAAAATACAGAAATTCAAATGTTCTGTCAATATAAAACAGAAATGCAACATTTATAAAGCTTACAAGAAGTAATATCAACAAGCCTTTTTTATTTCCTATATCAGAAAAAGATACTGAATTTAGATTTTTACCAAGTAGAAGTACTATAGCAAATAAAAACCAAATAACATCTGTAGCCTGAAATGACAAATCATAATAATAACCAAACTCTAAATGTAACTGTGATACAGAAGAAAAATAAGGTTCTAAGAACATTGGTAGTTTTAAAGTTGTTAATCCAACCATTCCCTCTAAGACTTTAAGTGCATCCTCTAACGTAACTGCCCTAAAGAAAATAAAAGCAATGTTAACAAAATTAAAAGTTATAAACCATCCAATAATTTTAGGTATTTTTATTTCAAATTTTATAAAATACCTATTAACAACTAATCCTAGACCATGCAAGGAGCCAAAAATTACAAACATCCATGAAGCTCCATGCCATAATCCAGCAATTAGAAATGTTACAAAAAGGTTTATATAAGTTAATATAGCACTTTTCCTATTTCCGCCAAGTGGAATATAAACATAATCTCTCAAAAAAGAAGATAATGTAATATGCCATCGTCTCCAAAATTCCCTAATACTTGTAGAACGATAAGGAGAGTCAAAATTCTTTGGCAACTTTATATTAAACAAAAGAGCCACACCAATTGCCATATCAGCATAACCACTAAAATCAAAATATAATTGGAATGAATATGATAGACTTGTTATCCAAGCTTCAAAAAATGACAGTATTTCCATATTGTCAAATCCATTTGTCGCCCAAACTGCAAATGTATCAGCAATAACAATTTTTTTAAACAGTCCCATTGAAAAAATAAAGATACCAAGTGCAATGTTTTTGTATTTAAGAATTTTATTGTGTACATTATTAAATTGAGGCATCATCTCCTTATGATGTACTATAGGACCTGCAATAAGCTGAGGGAAAAAGACAACAAACAACATATAGCTTAATAAATTTAGCTCTTTAACTTTACCATTATAAACATCTACCAAGTAAGCGATTTGCTGTAAAGTAAAAAATGAAATAGCTAATGGTAAAACTATATTTAACTCATCTATATGTGTTAAAAAAATATAATTAATATTTAATATAAAAAAATCCATATATTTAAAGTAAGCTAGAAAAAGAATATTTACAACAACAGAAAAAACAAAAATTGACTTTCTATAAAACAATGCTTTCTTTTGCATTAGACTATATTTAATTAAAATATTTGCTAATGTAAAATTAAATAATATTGAAGATAAGATTAATGGTAAATAAAAAATATTCCACCAAGAATAAAAAAAAAGACTAGCAAACACCAGCCAACTCTTAGATGCTATAGCTAACCGCCTTGAGCTAAGATAAAAATATACAAAAAATACTAATGGTAAAAATAAAAATATATACTCTACACTATTAAATAACATTAATACACACCAATACTAGAAGTTAAATTCTACTAATAAACATGTCTACAATATATGATACCGTACTATTGTTTCTGCGATACATTATTTATTACAATTTTTTGTATATGAAACTGAATAAATAGATTTTTGCTGAGATTCATGATAAATTCTAGACTGCATCTCTGCTAATAGCCCCAATAGAATAGACACTATTCCAGTTGTGAAAAACATTGATGCCATAACAGGTAGTGGTGTCCTTATTAATGAAAGATCTGTCCCAAGTTTTAATCCTATTGCATACAATATTGTTCCAAATGATAAAAATAAAAATAAAAAACCTACTCCTCCAAAAAAGTGAATAGGCTTTTTCGCATATTTCTCTAAAAATTTTACAACCAATAAATCCAATAAAACTTTAAAAATTCTATTTAATCCATATTTAGACACTCCAAAACGTCTTGCATGATGGGACACAGGTACCTCTGCTATCTTTGCGCCCTCCCAACTAGCATAAATAGGAATAAAACGATGCATCTCTCCGTATAGTTTTACATCTTCAATAAAACTTTTTTTATACGCTTTCAATGTGCATCCGTAATCATTTAAACGTACCCCAGAAATCTTTGAAATTAATAAATTTGCCATCTTGCTTGGCAAGTTTCTCTTGATGGCATTATCTTGTCTATCTTTTCTCCAGCCAGAAACAACATCATAGCCCTCATCAATTTTTTCAAGTAATTTGATAATATCTTTAGGATCATTTTGTAAATCAGCATCCATTGGGATAACTATATCACCTTCTGCATAGTCAAAACCAGCCATCATAGCTGCAGTCTGACCATAATTGCGTTTAAAATGAATAACTTTAATATTATCTTTACCTTCAGACAGTTCATCCAAAATATTTTTACTATTGTCTGTACTTCCATCATTAACATAAATAATTTCATATATTTGTTTTAAGTTACTCATTGCACTCGTAATTGATTCATGCAGTAGATATAAGTTTTCTTCTTCATTGTATACTGGTATTGTTATAGAAATCATATTTACATGTCCCTTGATTAATAGCTTATGATAGCAATTATATCAGGTTTTAACCTGAAAGTTTATTATGTTAATAAATAATACCATCACTCATTAACCTTACTTCCTAATAGTCATCCACTCAGAGATTGCATTCCACTGTTCTTGAATCCAAGGATAGCCAGTTAACGTTTTAAGACTTTCTTGGTCATTACTCAAATCACAAACTGTTTTTTCTACAACAATCTCCAGTGCTTCTATGCCCTCTTTAAAAATACGATTAGCAGTAGCTTTTCGCATCTCTCCAAAAAAACGTTCAACAGGATTAAGCTAAGGAGAATAAGAAGGAAGAGAGATGAGTGTCATATTCGTACGCTGTAGTGATTTATACCATCCCTCATTAAGCATCTGGATGGAATAAAACATGCTTCAAAAAGTACATGGCAAAACCAATAACACTAAACAAACAACACACACTAGAAGAATTGAGACAAGAGATTAAAAGTACACGA